>QWCO01000010.1_pt1 | contig 144418 bp, 139 predicted proteins | sample 1972611 | NCBI WGS metagenome assembly QWCO01 (sample SAMN09866706, study PRJNA288562) | Human oral metagenome isolate term1_saliva, whole genome shotgun sequencing... | reverse complement strand
ATAATCTCCATTGGGGTAAAATGGTCTAACCACTTTCAAACCCTCAATATCGCATTTTTCCTTGACATAATCCAGTACCACATCATACACTGCTGGAGGAGTATAGCAGTCATCCGTGGTTTTCTTCGTTTCAAATTTTTTAATAAATTGATGGTATTTTTCGTTATGCTCCATATTTTTTTAATTAATTATAAATTCTGATTGTATCGACCAATAACCAATCCCCTGCAGTTGGAGTGATGAACCGCCCGTGTGGCTCACACCTGTGGCAGGAATGCTTCTATAAGAGTTCATACTTAAAAGCACTAATTTATTACTCTGTATATCTGTGGAATAAAAGATAATTGTTCCTGATTTAATATCATCTGTGATAGAAGAATGATTTTCTTTGGCAAGTCTATATGCGTGTTCTGGACTTCCGTATAATACATTGGAAATATCCAGCCAGCTTTGGTTTTCATAAACTTTATACTGTGCTATATTGTCCATTGAGTTGTAATCCTTTTTCTGTTATTTTTAGGGTTTCTATCTTGAAATTATCCGCTTCTAATTGCACTCTTACTCTACGGTCAAGGAATCGGTCTATGGTTCCATTTTTAGCAGAGACAATATCACAGCCTGCTTCTGGATATTCTTTCCATTCACCTTGACTGCTGACAAGGAGCATTTCTACGGATTGATTCTCTGCCGTTCCTATTTCAAAATCTCCATTTTTACTAATTTGAAGCTGAAAATCACGACTTAAAATGTCTTTCATTATTCTATTTTTATAATGGTTATATTGCCATTGGGACAGGTCGCTGTAATACTCATTTTTCTCACTTCTGAAATAATCCCTTTGGCTAACTCATTACAAAAGGTCTCCATAGACTCATTGGGACTTGTTTCTTCCTCCCTAATTTTTAAGATGATGCTTCTTATATTTTGTGCCAAAGCACTCTCATTCATTGCCATTTTAATTGTCTTTTAATAATTGATTAAATCGCTTTTCAATTGCCTTAAACTCGAGCTGATTCACTAGCTTTATCGTACTTCCTGTATTGGTGGTAAATTTCATTTTTTGGATTTCTTGTAATAGGTCGCTCATAAGCTTTGCCAAAGTCTCACTTTCTTTTTTAAAGAGAAATCCCTCATTACTAATTCTAAATTCTACTCCTTCAATTTTTATCTGAAACTGCTTTAATTCTGAATGATTGACCACTACGGCAATTTCTTTGGTTACAAACACACAGGCCACCAAACTGCCTACTTTTGGTTCTATAAAAACTCCATTTTCAGCCACTTGTAAATAAGCATCTTGAATCTCTGATGAACCATCCAAGGGCTGTAAATCTGCGGTTTTATTTTCAGTATCTATGGAGATAACTTCGCAGATTTTAGCATAAATTTCATCGCCTGTATCGGCTAATTTTTGAATGATATTTTTCATTGCTCACGGATGGTTAAAGGTTGTCCCAATTCTATCTTTTGGCGGTAACCATTTGTCCCAAATTCTATTTCTAATTTTTTAACTAAATATACACCACTATTGCCATCAGAGGCATGAATCTCTACCATATCACACTTGCTGACTTCGGGCTGTCCAAAAGTCTCAAAAGAACCTTTAAAACCACTTTGTTTATAGCGTTCTACTGCTTCTATAGCATATTTTTTAAGTTCGTTTTCTGTAAGCCCATCCATTCTTATTTTAATTACATCCCCATCTTTATCTCCATATTCATAGGTTACTTTTTTGTTTTTGGCATTAAAACTTTGTGCCTCACAACGCACCCTTATATCTTCTTTGTCTCTATACTCAAAATTTTCATCAATAATATTTTTTCCGTGCATAAATTTTACTTTCTTTCGGTTATCCAGCGGATATGCCAATCCGATGTATAAAATGCTTTCTCCATTAATCCTTCGGAAATAAGAGGAAAGCATCATTTTTTCCTTTAATTCTTGGAGTTCTTCCGAAGCATGAGTTTTGGTCAGTCGCCAATTTCCAACTTTAATATTTTTATCCATCAGTTGAAATTGAATAGAAGTTCCCTCCAGCAAATAAGACACAATCTCGTGAAGTGAAGCATTCTTAAAGGCCTTTGGTTTTACCTTATGGGATTTAAGGACAAACATGCCATCTTCACACTTTATCGTGATGGGAACTTTGGCATCTACCGAGCGAATAAATCCAGTAAAACGAGTTTGCAAATCTCCATCATAACCGAGTTTAATGGTGATTTTATCCCCTCTTTTAATGGGTGGTTTTCCGTTTTTAGCAACCGCTTCTTGCCACTTTATTTTTTTAGGGAGCTGGATTTCGCAGGTATCGGTAAGTGTAGATACATCTTCCACAATATTGCAGTCTGCAACGGCATTAAACAGCCAAGTTTTATCGCCCTCTATGGTGATTTCACTACATAGTTTTAGCATATTTTTTCTTAATTTTTTGATTGATTAGAAAAAGAATCTTCTTTTAGTTTAATCTCATATGGTTCATCTGAGAGCATTTGAATGTTAATACTTTGTCTGTTGGAATGAGTTTCCTGTTGAAGTCCAAAAGATTTCACCACCGCAGATTTTATCCCAAAAATTTCCAAAAAATCACTCTGAACCTCCAAAGCTTCTGGAATACTTAAAAACTTTTTAAGCTCTGCCACAGCATCTATTGGATAAGTAATATCAAAATCCTCTTTGTAATCAAGAGTATAAGTGCTAATTCCTGCATCAATGCTGATATTATAATCTCCATCACTGATATATTCTTTAATAGTGCCATTACGACCCTGCAGAGCTGTAGTCACAATATTTTTCTCCATATTGAGTGTGATTATACACTCATTAAAAATAAATTCTTTCCCATCATATTTTAGGGCTAAGGAAGTGAGCCATTGTTTTCCTTCTAATTCACCCAAATTCAAAAGTTCTGGATTTTTATCTTTCCCAATGTATTTGGATACTTTAAAGGGCTCTGCTGTTTTCATTCCAAAACGAAAAGCCATATTAAGAGCCACTCCTCTAGCCAATTGTTCTGTATTAGGTTTGAAAATATTAATCATTTCAATTTATTTTTTCCCTGTATTATAAATCTAAGCTGTAGTAGCATGTCTATCGGCTCCTGCAAAATCTGATACCGCAGTACCAAATATTTCTTTAATCGCTTGTAAAATCTGCTCTTTACTCTCGCCAACAGTTCCTTTTTGAGTGTAGATATTGAGATTTTCTACCATTTTTCCTACGGTGAGATTTCTGACTTTATTTTCACTATCAGATTCTCCATCACCACTGCCTTTTCTTGCTTTTTTCTTTTTAGTTTTTTCAGCGGCAACTCCTCCAATAGTCCCTGTGCTTCCTTTTAGTCCTTGTCCTACATCAAAAATATTTTTGTGAGATTGGTCATCTACGACTTTCACCTCCTGTGGCTTATCGGATTTTCCTTGCTTAGCCTTTTGGTCTCTATCAAAACTCTCACCGCCTTTTTTCTCCCCTTTTTCATAAGCTGTTTTCACATTAATTGTCCCTTCTGAAGAAAAAATGCTATTCCACAAATCTTTAATTGGCTGGGCAAGGGAACCTAATTTATCCACAATACCACCAAATAAATTATCTAGCCAATCCCAAACTTTACTAAATGCTTCATAAATAGGGTCGATGAGCGTAGTCTGTAACCATGAGGCAAACTCCGAAAAAGTAGTTTTTATCCAATTCCAAACCTTGGAAATAAGATTCACAATCCAATTAAACACCATCTTTACCACATTCCAAATTGTAACAAAAGCTCTTTTATAAACATTGAAAATAAAACCTGCTACTGGCTTTATCACCGAATTCCACGCCCAAGAAATCGCCGAAGTGATGCCTTTCCAAGCCATTTTGGCAATTTCCCAAACTTTGGAAAATATCCATTTGTATAAATTCCAATAGGCTGTAGCAATAGGTTTTAAAACCATACCCCAAAGACGAGTAGCATAGACTCCTATGTTATGGAATGTGGCCTTTGCCACTTCCCAAATACCGAATAAAATCTTTCTAAATTTTCGTGAATGTTCCCAAAGCAATATAAAAGCACCTACTATAGCCATTATTGCTGCTACTATCCAGCCCAATACAGGGATATTCAATATAGCCAATGAAAAACCTCGTGTGGCTAATGTCGCTCCTAATGCAGAATTTCTTATGGCGTTTAAAGAACTGGCAAAACCTCTATTGGCAATGCTTCCTATCCCCGTCCAAACCGCTAAGGCTTTGGTGCGTATTAGAGATATACCCGATTGGATATTATCTTTTATTTTTACGGCTAATACGGCATTTAATGTAGATTGCAAAATATTAAGATAATAAAACAATTTTCCTGTAGTTTCTATAGCTGAAAATCCTAAATCTATGTATGGTGTAAAACTTTCAGAAAAATTAAATACTGCAATTTTCAAATCATCAAACCACGCCTTGGTTTTAGAGACTTTTTCATTATATCCACCCATTATCACATCGGCCTGCTCTACGGCAGAGTTTGTCCCTACAATGGCTTTACTCATCGCTTCGGCTTCATCAGCGGTATTAATCATTGCAATGGCTGCTGCCATGTTTTCTTTTCCAAAAACTTTGGTCATCAGAGCCGTATCTCCTTGTATTTTTCTAAGGGTTTTTAATCGCTCATGAAGTGGAATAGAGCTATTCGCCAAATAATCTACCGAAATTCCTGCTTGCTTCAAGCCCTCTGCTGCAAGTTTTGAGGTAAATCGCCCTTCGGATAAAGTGGTGAGGACATTCCTAAGAGCCACACCACCCTCGCTTCCTTTTTTCCCTGCTTGGTCCAATAACTGAATATAAGCATTGGTCTCCGCAAAGGAAAGTCCTGTGGTTTTGGCTACCATTCCGACCTGTTCCAACGCTTGTTTGATTTGTGGAAGTTCTGCGGAACCCTGCTGAGCAGCTGCCGACATTACATTCATCATATCTGCCATGATTTTTGCCGCCGCAATAGGGTCATCCATACTTACCCCAAATTGATTTAGGGAGGTGTTGAGAACTTCCGTTGCTGCCACAGTATCGCCTCCCATTTGTTTAGAGAGTATATTGGCATTTTCTCCCATCATTCTCATTGCTTCTGCATTATTAGCAATCTCTGGTGATAGTTGGGAAAGCATCATTTTATAAGCTTCCACATTATCCACAGCAGAAGTCCCAAAGGTCTTCGCCGTTTCTCTTGCTGCCGTTTCTATCGCTTTCAGACCATTTCCTGTAACACCAGTAATTGCAGAAAGCTCCATCATATTAGCATTGAGATTTCTTCCAGGTTCAATGAGATTCTCAAAATCCTGCCGAAAAGAAGAAAGACCTTCTAATGCTTGACTAAATGCTAAAAACGATTTAAAACAATCTCCAAAACTTTTGGTCGTTCTTTGGGTAGTTTGCTCTAATTGTTCAAGCTCACGAGTAACCGAACCGATAATGTCTTCACCCACGACCCTTAAATTTACCTGATATGTTACATTATTTGACATTTTTTTAGTATATTTGTTAAAAGTTTTGATATGAAACTATTAAAAATCACTTTTTGGACAGCCCTTATCATAGGCATTATATTTTTTCCAACTCAAGTAATAGGATTAGCGATATTATTATTTGTCATGGGTGTAGCGGTTGGATTTTTACTTATGCCCTTTTGTGCTTTCAAAGAAAGTAGCAATAAGACTTCATCTATTTCTGATGATGATCTAATTATGATGGACTTTATATTAAAAAATAACAAAAGAAGGAAAGAAAATAATCCTTAATCACCCCCAAACAATCCCATAAATAATTCAGCTTGGTTTTTGAGTCTCCATTCTTCCAGCCATATTGCTTGAGCGTAGAGCTTTGACCACTGGCTTATTTGCAGTTCATCTGGATTAAGATGAAAATTTGCTCTAATGATGGCATCAGCTTTGAGTTTTTCGTATTCTGATTGCTCACTTTGTAGTGAGCTTATAAGTTTTTTGCTTCGGAAGTGGTTTTTTGTGCACGCTCCATTAAAGCACTTATGGCTTTTATTTTGAGTAAATCTCTGTTTTCTATTTCTTCATCAGCTTTGATGATACAGTTATCATAAGCAGCACTTAATCCCTTTAACTCATCAGATTTTGAGATTTTACTCATCGCCTGTAAATCCTTAAAGGTCGGCTCTCTAAAAATAGCCTGATGGACATTTTCTCCAAAATTTACACTGACAAGCACCAAGGCTCCTTTATCTTGTTTGAGTTCTTCTATTTGTGTGGCATCTAATCCACAAATTAAATCTTCGTTCATATTTTTTGATTTTTTAACTCTTATGAAGGACCAAAAGTCCTTCACAAAAGCATTATTTTTTATATAGTTTTATCCACGATATGAGAGACTATTAGTTCAAATTCTATGGCTTTACTCATGTCTCCTTCTTTCCAATCCAGTTCTGTTTTCTTAAACTCACAGTTTTTCAGTATATGAATTACCATAGGCCCTGCATCAGGCTGATAACTGACGGTAATAGAAAACGGAGCTAAACGATGAAGCTGACCTTTTTCTGCTTTGGCTTTTAAAGCAAATACCGTCCCTGAGAGTAAGGTAATAGAAGCCGTTGCCTTTATTCTCCCATAACCACGAGAGACAGGATTTCTCCCTGCACCGTAGATATTTTCTTTTTCCATCTCTTCACCGTATTTTATGGCGGTAATCCCTGTTACAGGTACTCCTCCAATTGTAGCGGTAATATCTGCCCAGCCGTATTCTCTTCCGTTAATAAGTGGTTCTAATTCTACCATTTTTAATCTTTTTTAAGGGTTAAACCTATTTTTACTTCAATAGTTCTAAGCGCTCCTACAGGAACGATTTTCACCACGATTTCTAATTTTGAAGTTTTCAGCAATTTTTGATTAGGATTGATACTCACAGCATGACCGCTGATTTCCCCGTTTCGTTTCATCACATCTAAAACATCATCACAAAGAGCTTCTAATGCGACCACTCCTGAGGCCTCTAAAAGTCCAGTATCAGGGTCTATATAAGCAGGTCCAGAAATTTTCTTTATCAAAACCTTATTCAGTCCACGAATGGCTTTATCAATGGTTCGGTTATTCTCCAAATAAGCGAAATCTCCCTCTAAACTTGTAGCAGTGAAACTGTCATTGAGATAACTTCCTGCAATTCCTGTATGCTTTACCATAAAGATATAGCCCTTTTCATGAATAGCATCTAATTGTTTTGGGGTGTAATTCCCTAATGCAGAACCATCACAAAAACCAATACGGTCTAATTCTCTAGCTTTTTCTTCTCCTCCTGTAAGGGTTTTGTCATACGCTATGGAAGTTACTAAGTTATACTTCTCCACCCACGCAATGCTCTCATGTACAGAGCTTTTAGAAATTACTCCTAAAACTGCTCCAATACAAGAAACGGAAGGTATAGTAGATGATAAGAAGTTTCCACGCCCCGCACCATCTTGACCAATGACTACACTTACTCTTTCTGCATTAAGTGAGTGTAAGTCCGGAAGTTTGCTCATATCTTCAGCAGTAATTTTGACTGAAAGAAGTATACTTAAAGGTATATTCTCTTGTGCTAGTTCCGTAGCAATTTGGTTAAGTTTGGTTACCGAATTAGAAAGCGTATTTAAAGCTCTTTTAAAATCACAAATTGCAATTTGACGGATGCTTCCCTCGGAGAAGTTTTGCAAAACTTTTACTTCGGTATAATTTCCATCACTCTCCGCAACAGATTGAATATAAAGTTTTGCTCCTTCATTCATTCTAAAAAACTCCGAAACATGATAATGCAATACAGGATGATTTTGAGCAGTAACTTCTAAATGTTCCAATTCTTCTATGGATAGAATTAGTTTTTTATCTACGGTCGTTTCACCATAAACAATCAGTCCAGAGATATGGTCATCTCCTGATAACTCACGAGAGAGACCTCCATTCTGTCTAATAAATTTTACATTATTCATCTTTATTTTCAGTCTTTTTAAATTTTTCTTCTATAATATCTTCTTGTTGGTTAATGTCTTGCTTTTCTTGAATTCCTTCTGAAAGTTCTTTTTTCTCCTCTTCATTTGTAGGTGATATATCCTGTCGGATTAGTTTTGATACTTTTTTATCTTCCAATGTAGATGCATAATTTTGAGCATCGTTTTCTAATAGAAAATACTTACCATCAGCAGTTTTATAAACGACATCTAGGTGTGGATTATCAATAAATACTTGTTCCATTGTTTTTTACTTTAAATTTTAGATTTAATGAATAAAATAAGCTGAATCACAAGAGAGAGTAGAAAAGCACCACCCACCCACATTAGGGCCTTGTGATACCACGCAAAGGGCTTTTCTATGTATCGAACTTGAATTTTACTCTCGTGTTCTTTCACATATTTATCGTAAAGTTTTAGGGCTAATTTTTCAGCTTGAGCCTTACAATCTATGCTAAGCTGATTACCATTGAGTGAAATCTCTGGTAGTTTTAGAATGCTCCCTTTTTGCCCATGTTTTATATCCTTAATTTTGGGTTTCCCTCCATCTGGACACTCTATTTTCACTATCGTTCGGATGCTGTCTTTTGGGGTCAAAATTATCGTGTCTCTCACGATAGTTTCCTTTTCTACGGTTTTGACATTTTCAATGACTATCGGTTCTGGCAGAGTTTGTCTCTCAGGCTTCCTGCTGATACAGGAAACCATTAAAACAAAGACAAAACAGATAGACAAAGCGGTTAAAATCTTCGTTTTCATAGGTTTTTGTATTCTTCTTTGGCATTGAAACTCGGACAGGCTTTTTTCACATTGGGAAAATCTCGGTGTCCTTGAATGATTGCCTTTGGAAATTCTTTTTTTAGTTTGGTTAATAAATCGGTCAATGACCGCTTTTGGGCTGGGGTTCGGTTGTCTATGGGAATCATTTGTTTTGATTGCCCGTGTGGCTCACACCCTCCGATGTAGGAGATATTGATACTTACCGAATTAAACCCTTTCACGCCATTTGATATTTTTTCTATCTCTAAAAGTTGGATAATCTCACCATCGGGCTTTATCATAAAGTGATAGCCGGGCATTTTCCACTTTAAGGTATTTTTCCAATAATTTTGGATAGAAGACACTGTCGCGGTCTGGGGCGTAGCGGTGCAATGCACGACTATATACTTTATGTCTCTCATAGTTTTAGTTTTTTTATATTAATGCAGCAATGAACTTTTTCTCCACAGGCACCGCAATAAAATAATGTCGGTAGTTGAGAAGATTCGCTTGATTCACTGTATCAGATTTCGCTTCGGAGAAATACTGTTTGGTAAGTCCTGTTTTCTTTCTGATATTATCCACTACGAAGCATACAGAAGCGGGTTTATCTCCACTCGCTGGGGCTTCTCCAAAAGCTTTTTTCTTTGTTCCAGCATAGTGAGGACTTGCGATATATTTCTTTATTTCAAATCCTGCGATAACAGGAGCAACTTCTCCTTTTTTATAATTAATCAGTTGGTCTCCAAAATTCTTTCTATCCTTTAAGAGAGCATTCCAATGCTTATTGCAAAGCACCAATCTTCTGCCTTCTTCTGGCCATTCTAACTCATCACATTTGTCTTTTAGTGCTACCAAATCTTCATAGGTGCATTCTGTTCCTTTGATTTGTAATACTGGGGTTTTTTCTGTATTGTCATCAGGAGCAAGAGCGTGAATCGCCTTTTTATATTTTCTAGCATTGATGGCATTGGTATGAGCTTTGGTTACTGCATCTATTTTATTATAGCTTGCCCCCATCACTTGGTCATCGGTTACCTTTGTGGCTTTGGTTTGATATTTATCCAATTTCACAATAACTTCATCATCGGTATAATTTTCAATAGCGATAGGATAAGTTTTATTGTTAATTAAAACCTCTGGGTTAAACTCTGAGGTAGGGATGTGGATAATGTTTTCTTCTCCCATTTGGGTAACATCTCCATCAAGTTCGCTGACTCCATCTAAGAAGTCGGCCACCGCTCCGTTTTCAAGGGTTTGTCTTACACGACCTTCCCATATTTCTGGAAAATTCTTTGGCATATTTTTCTTTTTTTTTAATAGGTTAAATAATAATTAAATCGTTTTTAAAAGGGTTTTATAAGCTTCTGGGTCGGAATTTTTAAAGGCTAATTGCTCTTCAAGGCTCAGTTTTTGGAAATCCTCCATTGTGGCAACTCCGTTTGTTCCTCGTGGGGTCTTCACTCCCGCACTGAAATTTTGTTTTGCAGGTATAGCCTCCAAAGTACTCTTAGCAAGGTCAAAATTTTCATTTGCCAAGAGTAAGAAACTTTCTTTTTTCTCTGCGGTGATTTTCCCCTGAGCGATAGCCGTTTCCACAAGTTCCATAGAGAGGGCTTTCCTTTGCTCTTGTTCTTTTGCTACATAGGCATTTACTTTCTCTTCCGATAAGGCGAGTTGTGATTTGAGGGCATCTCTTTCTTGTTGTAATTGTAACACCGCAGTGTCAATTTGTTCCTGTGAAGCCTCCTGTGTCTGTGCTTCAAAGCCTAATGCTAAAAAGGCTAATTGTGATAATCTAATTTTCATAGTATTTGAATTTTCTATTTGAGTATTTTTATTATTTTGAGTCATGGAAAGACAAAGATTTTTCATCTCCGTAGGGGTAATTTCTTCTCCATTCATCATGAGTCTTAATGCTTCTGCATTACTTGGAATCGCTACGATACTCGCTTCTAAAAGCTCACATCTTTTGAGGATAAGCTCTCCATTTTCATAAGTAAAATCTTCTTTATTAAAAGAAATCCCCATACTGGCTCCTTTAATAATATCTCTCTCTACCTTTCCTGCTATGACTTTAGCATTTTCATCATCAAGGTCAAACTCTGTCTCAGCTGAGAGTTTTCCATTTTCCGCCTTTATCTCTGTCCATTTTCCAATAACAGAAAGATTAGAAGGATTATGTTCATCTAGCATTACAGGATTGGCCTTAAACCTTTTAAGGTTTATTCCTTCGGTTTTTATCTTAAAGCCATAGGAGTTGGTTTGCTTTTCATCGTTAAGTATAAATCTTGGCATTTTTATTTGATTTTCTGTGGCAAAATTGGGGTGTTTGGGGAATAAAAAAAAGAAGTTGTCAGATGTATCAACAATATTGTACGAAGGAAAAACAACCCTGTCCAACGCTTGGACTTTTCTTTTTTTTAGCAAGGAAGAACGCTCAATTTTGTGCCTAAAAATCATAACGATAATGGCAAAAAATGATGTAAGACTAAAAGCCGAAGCCTACTATATAGAAAATGTAGAAGCCACCAATAAGGAAGTGGCAGAACTCTTTAAAATAACCGAAAAAACATTAGGAACTTGGGTAACAAAATATAATTGGGAAGAAAAACGCTGGGACTTCAATGCCTCGCCAACTTTCATTAAACAAAAACTACAACAGGAAGCCCTTCGGGTCGTCAATGGCGAAAAACCATCTTTCTCCGCTGATACCATTGCCAAAATTATGTCCGCAATAGATAAGGTAGATACCTCTGCAGACCCCGTCACAGTGCATAAAATTTTAAAAGACTTGGATATTTTCATTTCAGGTATCAACCCAGAATTTGCCACCGAATGCACCAAATACCATAAGCAATTCCTACAACAAATTATCAGTAATTCCTAATGAGCAATAATAACAAGTATCAAAAACTCCTACAAGATTACGACAAACACTGCCTGCGTATTGCCAAAGCCACCAGCATCAATATACACGAAAAGGCAAAGGAGAAAACAGACAGAATAAAGCATTTAGAAGCAGATTATATCCATTGGTTTGAATATTATTTTCCCAATTATGCCAAGAAAAAATCCGCTTGGTTTCACGCCAAATTGGCTTCGCTGATTATTAAAAATAAACGACTGAGACTCCTTGCCGAGATGTATCGTTCCGCAGGGAAATCCGTGCATATAGATATGGGAATACCGCTGTATCTTTATTTGGCAAAAAATGATTTGAAATTTATGCTCCTTGTGGGAGAGACTGACCCCAAAGCCAAAAAACTGCTTTCTTCCATTCAGGCTCAATTGCAGTTTAATAACCGAATCAAAAACGACTACGGCGATAAATTCTCCGCAGGAAACTGGGCAGATGGAGACTTTGCTACCACCGACGGCGTTCGCTTTATGTCGCTGGGTTTTGGACAAAACCCTCGTGGAGCAAGGGAAGAAGCCAGCCGACCCGATTATATCGTAGTAGATGATGTGGATAGTAAAAAATCCGTCAATAATGACCGTATTATGCGAGAAAGTGTGGATTTTATCACAGAGGATATTTGGGGCTGTTTTGATGCTGATGAAACCGCTACCGAGCGATTTATCTATGCCAATAATAATTTTCATAAAAACTCTATCACCAACCGATTAAAACTTTATTTCAAATCAGTAATAGACCAAGAGAAAATAGACGATGATGAGGGCGAGACTTTGGAGTTCCATCCCTCTGATGTGGAATTTCAAATCCTCAGTGTCTCAGCGGTGAAGAACTTGAAAGATTTTACCCCTGAATGGCCTGAAAAATCAAGTGCTGAATATTGGAAAAACAAATTTCAGAAAATGCCTTACCGCTCCTTTATGCGGGAATACATGCATACCCATATCGAGGATGGAGCCATTTTTAAATACGAAGATATTCTGTATAAAAAAGCCTTTCCCCTGAAAGAATATGATAATTTGTGTTTCTATGGAGACCTTTCCTATAAGGAAAATGCCGATTACAAAGCACTTATCTTGGTTGGACTAAAAGGTAAAGAATATCATATACTCTTGGCTTATATGCAGCAAAAAAGCCGAGCCCATTGTGCCCAGTGGCTCTATGACCAATATGAGAAATTTGAACTCGATAAATTCAATATCCGCTATATGATTGAGGGACTTTTTGCGATGGATGAATTTACCTCCGATTTTGATTTAGAAGGAGAAAAAAGAGGGTATTATATCCCTGTAGTGGCTGATAAACGCTCTAAAACAGATAAATACGATAGAATAGAAAGCCTCGCAGGATATTTTGAACGCCATAATGTATTTTTTAATACCGAGCAGAAAAATGCGGATATGCAAACCCTTATAGACCAGTTTCTTGCCTTTGAAAAAGGTAGCCACGCACACGATGATGGCCCTGATGCCGTGCACGGAGCTTTCAAATGGCTCTCGGAAAGAACACGAAGAAATACCAACCAATACGCATTCGGAAAAAGAGTAAATAACAGATACTAACTATGTACCTACAAATAGAAGACCTTAAAAATAATATCTACAACTATCAAGTAGAACAAATCACGCAGGGGGACGAAAGCATCGTGCTTCAAGCCTTAGACACTGCCGAACAAGAAGTGAAATCTTATTTCTATATCAATCAAAAAAAAGAATTTTTAGACGGCAGAAAAATTTATGATGTAGATAAAACATTCTCGGCAAAAGGAAACGACAGAAACGCCCTACTAGTGAGCCTCTGCCTTTCTGTTGCCAAATGGTATATCGTCGATTTGTGCAATGCCGACATTATCTACCAGCACGCCAAAGAACGATACGACAGAGCTATAGAATATCTACAAAAAATAAACAAAGGAGAGGTATCACTTGGGAATATTCCCACCCTACAAGATACCAACCAAGAGAGCCCACCAAAAGAAAATATCCACAACAAACCATTCTCATTTGGCTCACGAAATAAATTTAACCACGAATAACTTCCTTGAAGTTAAGATAGTAAAAAAATTAAATTATGAAACAAAAAAATAAAACCAATAACACCCTTCAGCCCACCAGAAATATCATACCAAAGGCTATGGCACGCGCCAAAGCCGATGTCCTCACTTGGAAAAATGCTATCGCTATGGCAAGTAATATCGAAAGTCCCAAAACCTTCCCTTATTACAACCTCTTGGAGGATATGATGCTCGATGCCCATACCACCTCGCAAATACAAAACAGAAAACTAAAAACAATTTCCTCCAATTTTATCATTAAAAACCACGCCGGAGAAACAAATACCCAGTTCACCGACCTACTGCAAAAATCCGTATGGTTCAATGAAATCATTAGCCACATATTAGATAGCATCTTCTTCGGTTATACATTAATAGAGTTTAATCGTACTGAAACAGAGCCCAAAAAGGTGAAAATAGACCTCATACCTCGCCAAAATGTACTTCCCAAAAAAGGAATTATCCTCAATGATTATCAAGATGATAAAGGTATTGACTATCTCAACGCCCCCGAATACGGCTCGTGGCTCATAGACTTCGGTACCACAGGAGATTTAGGACTTATCAATAAAGCCATTCCTCATATCTTATTCTCAAGATTTGCACAATCTTGCTGGTCCGAACTCTGCGAAATATACGGCATTCCCCCACGAGTGATGAAAACAAACACCCGAGATTCTGGTGCCCTACGCCGTGCCGAAAAAATGATGACTGATATGGGTGCTGCCGCTTGGTTTATTATCGACGAAACAGAAAAACTCGAATGGGCAACCACAGGAACACCCGCCACAGGCGAAGTGTATAATGGGCTGATAAAACTATGCCGAGATAATATCTCTCTACTCATCTCTGGGGCTATCATAGGGCAAGATACCCAATACGGAAGCCGTAGCAAGGAACAATCCTCACAAGACATCTTGCAAAACCTCATAGATGCCGACCAAACCCTTGTAGAGCAGTATATGAATGAAAAAGTCCTCCCTGCATTATTCAAAATCGGTATCCTCCCAATGGATAACCTCCTCTTTGAATATGATAAAGTAGAAGACCTAAGCGAACTATGGACACGAACCAAAGAAATACTACCCTATAAAGAGGTGCCTAACGAATGGATAAAAGAAAAATTCGGCATCGAGGTGCAAGATAGAAAAGACCACCCACAGCAAAACCTCTCCGCAGACTATTTTTTCGATTAACCCTCCCACAGTACAATGCCACCTCTCTGAGGACTGGGGCGAGGACTTATTTTGAGGCATTACACCAAAGTTTGGAATACCAATACTCCCAATGCAATTGTGAAAGTTGCCAAAAGGAAAGATTAAAGCTAACTAAAAAAGAAGAAAATAACGATTTTAAAAAACTTTTAAAAACCTTTGAAACAGCCTTTAAAACCCTCTTCGAAAGAAAAGGCTACAAACCCGAAGATTTATTAAAAGTGCCCGAATTTAAAAAGGTAGTAGAAGAAACAGCACAAGTATTTTCATCGGCTATCCCTCACGAAACTCCCTCCGAGATGAAAGCCTACCTTGAAAAAGATGCTTTTATTTTTTCTGGGCTAAAAACCCACACTCAGCTCACCGAAGCACGAAGCTACCTCAAAGATGATAACGGACACATCGTGCCTTTTTCTAAATTTCAAGAAAAGGTTTTAAAACTCAATGAAAGATATAATCAGCATTACTTGGAGGCAGAATATCAGTTTGCCGTGCATTCCGCACAATCCGCTGCCAACTGGGCAAACCTCCAAGAAGACACCAGCAGATATTGGCTGGAATACCGCACCGCAGGGGATGAAAAGGTCAGAGCAACTACACAAATAGGCACCAATGGAAAAAACAAACTACAAATGTTCCGCTTTAATCCAGGTAAAGAACAAAAAATATTCCCACCAAATAATGCTTACAACAAAGTAGTAGGAGCTAAAAAAGTTACGGAAATATTAAATAAAGAAAGTCAAAATAAAAACACAGAAGATACTTCAAAATATGATGATGCCATTTTCAAAAGCTTTAGACAAGATGCAAAAGAATATGCCCAGTCTGAAACTCATCAAAAAGCTCTTCAAATTAATAATAAGATACGACCAGCAGAAACTTTTTGTGTAGATAAATATACTGGAGATTTCTTTGTTGATATAAACTATTATTTAAGAAATGGAGGAGAACCCAAAGAAGAATTTTTTGAAAAATACAGAAAAGTAATGAATAGTGCCTTGGATAAATTAGAATCTTATAAAGGAACGGTTTATCGTGGTTCTGATTTATCCCTAGAAGTGATTAATAAATACAAAAAGGCGGCAGAAACAGGAGAACCCTATACCGAAAATTATTATTTATCTACCTCAAAAGATAGAGAAAAATCATTTGATAGAAACACAAAGTATAAAATATTATCTAAAAATGGAAAACAGATAGAAGAATTGTCCTACTTCTCTCATGAAAAGGAAGTGTTATTTAAGGAAGGAACACAATTTAAGATATTAAAGGTATATGTTGATGAACAAGGCTTTAATAGAATTGAAATGGAAGAAATTTAGTTGTAAGGAGATTGCATTTTTTTCTGAAATCTTCTAATATCTTCTAACACTTTTTCTAAATCTTTTTGGGAAAGTTGAGAACGCAATTTCTCTATTTCTTGGAAATAAAACTTGTCTTCATCCTCCCAAGATAGCCCTTCAGGTATCTTTATATTTTCTTTGGCTTTATAATATTCTTCAAGTGTCATTTGGTATAAAACTTTACGCAAATTTACAAATAAAAAACTAATAAACAATGTCATTCAATAAATTTTTACAACAAGCACTAACCGACATCAAGGTAAAATTAGAGGCTGAGTTTAAGGCAAATTTCACTCGTAAAGCCTTTTTTAATGAAAAATGGAAAAACACCAAATCCCCCAACTCGCGAGGCTCCCTAATGCTCCGAACAGGCAACCTACGAAACTCTATCCGTAGTGAGCTAAGGGGCAGTAGTATCGTCTTTTCATCGTCTATGCCCTATGCCGATATTCACAATAATGGGGGAGAAATATCCGTAACGCCACAGATGAAAAAATTCTTCTGGGCAATGCACCTAAAAACAGGTCAAAAAGACAAAAAAACAGCCGAAGCAGAACGATGGAAGGCATTAGCACTGATGAAAATAGGTACGAAAATAAAGATAGAAAAACGCCAATTTATAGGCTTTCATAGTGAAACCGATAAAATCATTCGGGAAATTATCAACCATCATTTAGAGGAAATCACAAAAGAACTTAATAAAACCTTAAAAAAATGAAAGAAATACTCCAAAATATACAAAATAGACTCTCTACCATTACCGAAATTCGCTACATAGATGAAGATTGGGGACAACTGGACTATTACTCCCAAAATATGCCCGTGCAGTGGCCATGCTGTCTGATTGATATTCAAAGCGGAAACTTTTCTAATCTTTCAAAGGATTTTTCTAAATCCCCCAAAGACCGACAAAAAGCAGAGTTTTCCGTAAAAATCACTCTTGCCAATATGAAACTCACCAATACCAGTTATCTTGCTCCACAAGAGCAAAAAGAACAAGTATGGGCGATTTTTGAACTGATAGAAAAAATACATCAAAAATTACACGGATTTTCTCCTCATAAAAATTGCAGTAAAATGCTTCGAACTACCTTTGGAAGAACCCAAAGAGATGATGGAGTGCAAGAATACAATATTATCTACTCCTTCGAAGTCCATAATATTTAATCAAAAAGACTCGGTAGGGTAACCTTTTTCAGCTCCTCCTCAATGGGAGTATTTAGGATACGATAGAGCGTGTCTCTACTAATATGAAATTTGGGATAAATATACTCACGATGGATAACAGTGATAGGAATAAGCCTACAATCGTGCTTATTAAACTCCTCCATTACAGCCTTATATCGCCGTAATAGATTCCTTTTTCGCCCTATACTCTGCTGATTCCTATACATACTGCAAAAATACAAAAAAAATCACTCCAAAAGAGTGATTTTTCTATGATAACCTCTATATTTTCATAAAAACTTTGAGTGTCCTTTCAAAGACTTTTAAATACTGATTTTCCCAGCTTGGTTTTTCATCACCTTGTATGGCACAGAAGGTATATTTCATTATCTCTGGCTCGCTCACCAGCATTTCCTCTTGGGCAGGTAGGTGCAGACGGGTGGGGACGATTCTATATCCGTGATAGGTAAGGAAATCGCAGACTTCGGTAAATTCTAAATTCAGTTGTATGCTCTGGTCATCATCTCTACTGCTTTTTCTGGCAGAAAATGATATGGATTATCCGCAGGTTTTAGCATCTTTCGGAGTTCCTCCTGCAACTCTTGGGGTAATTCGTGGAAGTATTTTTCGCCTTTTTGTGGCTCTTCGCTTTTAGGCTCTTTTTTACTTCTCAAAATCCGCTCTCGCTCCTCACTTTTTTTCTCCAAATATCGGTTCGCCCAATCCATCACCTCAAAATTATCCACTTTGAAAACCTTACCAAAATCCCCCTGCCGAGCCATTTTTAACATTAAAATTACATCTTCTAGCGTATCGTGCTTGAACTTCTCATAAAGGTCGCCCGCCAAAATCTGAACCTGAAAATCCTCCATTTCCTTACCCGTAACTTTTAGAAAAAACTCCACCACTCGGATAATTTCCCTTATCAAATCCAACTTTTTCCCTTCATAAATCATCAGTTTTCCATCGCTTAAACTTCTCTCTATCGTAAGATTTTGCTCTAATTTTACCAATGTGTTAAAAACCTGCTTACTCTCCAAACATTGCCTCAAGCTCATCAGTGCGGTCGGCAATAGAACCGCTGGTTTTGTTGATTTTTTTATAATACTTTGCATACATTTCTGGATTTTGTTTTACCTGTTGAACTTCGTTGTAATACTTCTCAAAATTAGACTCTCGGAATAGCGTCTTGGGACAGAGATAACCGCTCATTTCTGGATTACTCTTCCATTGAAGATTCTTTAATTGGATAACTTCTATTATCTCTACTTCGGTAAATCCTGCCTTTAATAAAGCCTTTATTTTGCTTAAATTACTCTTAATCTCCCGAAATCTTGAACCCGTAATTTCATTAAGTTTGTTCAAAATTTCTACCTCTGGATAGTAAATTTCTGCATTCATTTTCTTTTCCTTTTATAGTTTTTAATCTCAGTTATATTACCCCATAAAGGATGTGTCCTTATAATTAATATTAATGTGTCTCCTTCGTCAAACGATATATAATCTTTTTGCTGAACCTTAATCACTTTTGAATTTATACTTTTAAAATAATAACTATCATAATCTCTGCTCTGTCTAACAGATACTTTCTCTCTGATTACAAATACTTCATCTTTGCATTGTGTTGTTTCTTTACAACTCAACACCAGTCCTAATAATAAAATGCTTAAATATTTCATCTTAATTCAAATTTTGGTTTTTAATGGCTTTTTTCATCCATGCCTTGGTGAGTGGTTTTTGTGATGATTTTTCGTTGTTACTGCGTAGTTTGTGCATCTGCCGATGGAGGGCTTTTAGTTCATCCAAACTATGCTCATTGAGGGATTTTTTAAATATACTTCCCTTCATCATCCACGAGTTGAATTTTCCCCAATCATTAGGCTCTTTTATTCCCTCTTCGGTGGCGATTCGTAGGATGGAACTTTTCCATTTCTTTTTGGCTATTTCCTCCGCCAATAATGTCGCCGTCTCCAAGGGCAGTCCGCTGGTGTGTTCTCCTTGTGCGGGAGACAGTATTCCGCTGGTGTGTATGGTGTAGAGCCTATCTATCTCCTCGGGGCGGAGTTCCTCAGCGGAATCCCGTAAAGCCACCAACCTCAATGGCTATCTCGTGGGGTTTCTTCTTGCGAAATATCGCTCTTAAATCTTCTATCGTTGCCATAATTTTAATGATTTTGTTAATGAAAATTGCCACAGAGTGGCTTTGCTCCGCCCGATGGCTCGAACATCGGTGCCTGCCTGTGCGGAAAGTGGTTTTTAATAGCCTTTAATTACACTTTAATTTCTATTTATAAGAGAAATTAAGGTTTATTCCTATCCATTCATTGTTTTCTCCTTTTTTGAAGAAAGAGATATAATCTTTGGTGTGGTTGTATTGATAACTTTCTTTCAGCAGTCGGATACCCTCTCGCCAGTTTTCATCATCAAAGCGGTTCTCCATAGAGTAAAGTTTCTGAATAAGCTCAATATCAAGATTCCCTTTTTTCCTTTCTAAAAGCGACATAATTAAATCTCTGGTGTCTTGGTCGTTTTCAAATTTTGAATTAACAAAATCAATGATGTGTTTTTCAGCTTGGTGAGAACGCTCATCAAAGGAGCCTTTGCCTTGCTTTTTGAATAGAATTTTGTAGTGTTCGTTTTTAATTTCAAAATTTCCTTTTCCATCTCTGTGGCGATTGGAATAATCCTGCAAAAGCTCATAAAGGCTTCCCAATTGGGCAAAAGATTTTTCCTTAAATTCTTGTATTTCCTTTGAGATTTTTTCGGCAATAGGTCCCAGCTCGTTGATGGTTTCCTCTCTTAATTGTTCATAGGCGTGGCGTTTTTCCTCTTTTTCTTTACGCTCTTGCTCCCTTTTGTGTGCTGTGATTTTTTGAAATTCTTCATAGGTAAGCTCCGACACGGGCTTTTGTAATAAATCTTCTATTGTTACCATTATTTCTATTTTTTAAGGTTGATTTTCTAATAAAAGTTCTTTTTGTTTTTCTAAAAGTTCATCCAGCTGATACTGTAATTCTCGCCATTCGGCAAGGCTGTCGGCATCTTCCATTTGTTTCTCTATTTCTTTTATCATAGCCTCTATTTCTTCTAAATTCGGTGCAAATAATTCGGTCATATCTTTTCAATTTGAGTCTATTAAAAATATATTATGCTTTATTTCCGCACATTTTTCACTTTTAATTTCTGCATCATGCTTGGTCAAAAAATCTTTAATGTTATCTTTTGCCATTTCTAACGCTTTTTTGCGGGTTGGTGCCCATACAAGGTAATCTATCGGTGCCGATTTATATCTCAACCCATCTTCTGGGGCTTTCTTGATGGTAAAGCGAATTTTGAAAAATTTTAAGTCCATTGTTTTTTTTCCTTCTGCTTTCATATATTTTTAGTTATAAGGTTGCCATTGTATCTGTTATATAGTTCCGTGATAGAGCATTGCCCTTTCCTCATCTATGATGAGTTCTCCACCTGTGCATCGCCCCGAGACGAAAGCTTTTAGTCCTTCTACTCGGACGATTACTTTACTCATTTTCCTCCAAAAACGCCCCGCTGCCGTATCGGGTAATTTTCGTTCTTCGTGACTGATGAAGATAATGAGCTTATCGGGGTGGTTTATGAGTAATTTTTTTAGTGTTGCTTTACTTATTTCGTCGATATATTTAGAAATATTATCAATGAAGATAATTTTTTGGCATTGCCTTTTTTTAAATCGTTCCTCTAACTCTCCCCATTCTTGATATTCACCGATATTGAAATTTCTATTTTTATCATCCAAGCCCATTCTTTGCATTGTTTTGATGAAGTGCTTGCTGATGCCTTCCTCTGCCGATATGTATAGTACCTTTCCAAAGCGCGTGAGGTAGTTGGCGAGCATCAGTGCAAAGGTGGATTTACCTTGTTTTTCATCGCCGTGTATTATCCACCCACCTGTGGTCTCGGGATTGTCCATAGTATCTTTCCAAATGCCATCAAAATCAAAGGTTCGGAATTTCTTGGAGTAGGCTTGTTTTATGCTTAATGTTCTCATCATTTAGGCTATTTTTTCTATTCTGATTAAGGTTTCAAGGTATCTCAAACTCTTGATTTCACCTGTTTTTTCCTTTGCAAAACACTTTTTTACGATTTGGTTAATTCCTTTTTTATCCTCCAAATTATGCTCGGCTACATCATAAAAGAGCTTTTCATAAAAGGCTTGTTTTTCTTCCTTAACATCGGGAACTATGCCTCTAAACTCCGATGCAAAGCGGTCAAAAATCTCTCTATATCCTACTTTCTGATGATTGATACCTCGCTCTATTTTGGTTCTCAATCCATCTGCCCCTATCATATACCAGCCACACCGCCCCGCCGTGCCATTGATTAAGCCTTTGAGTTCCAAAAAGGCTGGATAATCAAGGTCGCCCGCCTCATCTATGCAAACAAATACATTCCCCAGAGCGTTGATATAGTATTTGATATTTTCCAGCATATCATTATAGTTGCCGTCCGTTCCGCACCCTATTTCTCGGGCTAATGCTTTAATAAATAGCCTTTTTGTCTTACACTGCGAAGCATCTATATAAAAGGCATTTTGCATTTTTGCGACTAATATTTTGGAGCAAAAAGTCTTTCCAATTCCGCAATCATCTACCAGCATTAGGGCTTTGGCGTTCTTTTGGCAATAATCAAAATCGCCTTGCAATTCTAAATAAACATCAGTCTCTACGGCTTTCCATTGATTACTCCCGATGCTTACATTCAATTTCCTCCCGATGTTCAGCCACTGGCTGGGGGAGAGTAGCCCCGTGCGTTCGCCGTTTTTCAATCGACTGAAAATCGCCCCGCTGATACCCAGCGTCTTGGCGTAAGCGTTGGCAGAACCGCCATATCGTTCTCTATCTTTGAATATCGCCTCTGTGATGGCATTCATTAACTCGTTTGATATTTCCATTTTTAATATTTTTATCTAAAATTGCTATAAATACTCTTGGATAGTCTGCCCGTTCGCCTTTCGTTGGTTGCCATTGGCTCACTTGGTTCTATCTCTATTACTTTTGCGGGTTCTTCTCTCGGCTTAAAGCCCTCCAATCCTGCAATCTGAAACTTACTATTGAGTGTTTTTTGTCTTCGGTCAATAATCGTAAGGTTATCAATCTCATTTTTCCTAATCTTCATAAAGGTGTTAATGGTATTCTCATAAGCACTCATTATTTGGCGATTGATTTTGTCTGTATCGTTTCTCTCGTGGTAGGCTCTGGAATAGGTCGGTTTTGGCAATAGTTCGCACAGCATCATATCATCGTAATAGACCATTGCTTTCAGTACCTCGTCATCGTTCCCATCGAGCCAATACACCTCAAAACTTTTACCCTCTATGTATTTCATTAGCCTAATAAGGTCGTCCCCTGTGCAAATCTCATTATCCAATCCGAGCAAGTATTCCGATTTTCTAAACTTCACGATACCTGCCCTGCACGAGGTTCTGGTGCTAAATCCTAAATGAGGCAAAATGGCTTTCCAATTCGTGGGCTTCGTCTTCTCGCTCTGCATCTCGCAGAATACCTCCCATCTTGTTTTGCCCTTGTGGGTTCTGTGTTCCATATTGTTCCAAATTTGGATATCGTAGAGGCAATTTTGCTCTATCTCTTTTATTGGGATTTTAGGGATTTCGCCCGCTCCCTGCTGGTTGCTCTCCCGCTTGGCAGTAGGACGGGCAAGCCAGCCGTTTTTGTCTTTTTCAAACTCGTAGCGGAGTTTCCCGAAGTAGCGTTCTACCTTTTTCCCTCTCGCATTGTTTGCTTCCATTCTCACTCGGTCAAACATCGCCCCGTTTTGGAGTAGATTGTTCCGAAATAACGAGTTGAGATGGCTCTCGCACTCCAATTCCAGCGGTAAGTTGAAGCCCCATTCGGTGTAATTTCGCACCATTTGGCGATAAAATTCCAGCATCAGATTTTCATCTTTATCCTTGCCAAATACCCACGATGTCCAGACTTCCGCCCCTAAATCAATACCCATATACGCCCAAAGTCGCTTATTACCCTCGTAGTGGAATGGCGGTTGCCTGTCGTCTATGGATACCATTATGCCTGCTTCTTTCACTTGGTCAAGGCTATGGTGTGGGATAAACTGACTTATCAATTCTTGCCTATTCCCCGACCGCTTCGCATAAGTCCCAATGATATTCTCCCATTTGCCCAGCCACGCAATAATACTACTCTCGGACAAAGGCTTAAATTTCTTTCTATCCGTGCTGTCGTATATTTCGCCTGTCTCATCGTTGATAATATCTACTTCGCCGTTGAGAAAGGCGTTATATTCCTCCGCTACTTGCGTTTTGGTGGGCTTATACTCCCGCCCCGCAAACATATTATTAAGCACCTTTTCCATTTCCTCCGTCATTATCTTCGCGTGTTGGTTATTTAGTTTCTTAGATATCAAACTCCCAAAATTAAAATCCCCAGCAGCAGCATTTAAAAACTCTTTAAACGCCCTTGAAAAGTGCCTCTCTCCCCAATCCATCGTATGACGATGAGTGTGTATTTTCTCTAAAATATCATTAAAACTCAGCATATCTATCCGCAGACTTTCCATTATTCCTATTTTATTCTTTTTCATTGCCAAGCGATACTCCCTTAGCCTTTGTAGGGCTATCAATACACTGGCATTGGTGATGTATTCTTCCTGATATTCCATTTTTAGTGGAGTGCCATCTGGAAACTCAAAAGAAGTATAAAACGCTGTGGCACTCGAGTTTATCTCCCAAAAGTTCAATAACGGGTGCTTCATCTTTCTCGGGTCGCCTATGCTATCCTGCATCTCCTTGGGTAGGGTATCAAAATTGATGAGCATCTGCCTGCCGTTGCCACCCTTTTGAACTTGTTTCACTCCATAGGGCATTTTTTTATACCTCCATATAGTCACTTGTAGTGCTTGGATAGTATTGTAATACTTCGGCACCAGCTCGTCCTTCGTTACGACTAATATGTTTCCCCAAAAGTGTGGCATTTTTGTTTAGTTTGAAATTTGAAGTTTAATATTTGAAATTTCTTATTTGCTCCCAAGAGAGGACTCGAACCTCTCTGTATGCCTTAACATTTTGGGATAAAATCACTAAATTTGCGTTGCGAACCTAAATTTTAGTGATATGGATAGTGTTTTTGTTATTCGGATTACTCCTGTTCAGCAGATGTCTTTTAGTAAAGGAAAAAAAATGCTTGAAAGTTGGTATAAAGATGTATATAGTGATTTGTTCTCATCTATTCACAAAACCTTCAAAGGAAATTTTACTACCGAAATACACCCAGACCTTTCGCTTCTATCACAAGAAATTGGAGGAGAAGACCACGCTGTTTTGGCTCTAAAATTCCGCTACTCAGACTGCGAACCAATGCTCATTATCCGTCTTCATAATTGGTTTGAAAATCTTGCTCATATCATCAATATAGCACCAGATGTTGAAGTTGAATTTAGTTATCAAACTCTTGCAACCCCCGAACTATAAATTTATTATTCGGATAGTTGGTGTTTTGTGTCCTTTCCTCAAACCAATTTTCCTTGTATTGTTCATTACTATAACAAAGTTTATTAAACACCTCACCTATTTTTTCACCTCTGCTCTGTGGCTTACTACTCTCTCCTTTTACTATCGCTCGGATTTCCTCTAACTTTTCCACGATTGCCCCTTTTTGTCTTGGTGTAAGGGCTTGATTTTTTATACTCAATTTAATTTTCATTTCAATAACTTTTAATAAGCGTTTAACGATTTTAAAAATTCCCTTTTTGTGGCCTTGCGCGTCTCTACATCGCAGAGCCTACGCCCAAACAAATAAAGAGACTTTACGGCGATAGAATCCTGCGGACTCGACCATATCCTTATCACTCTGGAAACTTTGATACATATAATCTTGTGTATAATCTTTTTCATAATTCTTATTTCCTTACGCATTTAGTTCTTGTATCATTCCTCTTACATCAAAGAGGTTTTGCTCTTTGTTTTTCATTGCCTTTTGGTGCATTGCTTTTACGATGCTTTCGTTCCATTGTCTGCCCAGCATCACATCTTGCACGGTAGAGGGGTTGTAGCCCAGCTCCTTTGCCACCTGTGCCATGTCGCCACGCTGCATATACTGGCGGATGAGGCAGATAAGCTCAAACCTCTGCTCCTTTACTTGATTGACGATGAACTTCTCTCGCTTCATTTTTTCTATGCCTTTGGCAGATGGCTTATCGCCTATGGCTTGTTGTGTATAGCCTTTGGCTTTTTTCTCCATTTCTATGAAGTAGAGCCTTGCCAGTTTGCCCTTTTCGTTTCGCTCCACCATTGATAGTTCCTTTGCCATATCTATGGAAATTATATATTCCTTTAATGGTCGCCCGCCTTGTGAGTTTTCGTTATTTTTTACGAAAACCTCAAAGTCTTGATTTTCAGTAAAACCATAATCGGAAATTCTGTTTTTAATCCAATTATTAAAATCTGATTTTACTTCTAAAAACTGGTGCAATTCTCTTGCATTTACGGCTCTCTCGCCGTTTTGTTCTGTGATTTTGATAAGTTCCATAACTTACTGGTTTTGATATTTTTTAATTAAACTTTCTCTTTGTTCTATTACTTCACATAGAGCCTCATAGGTGGCTTTGTCTTTTCGTGTTAGTCTCATTCTAATGGCATCTGTGGTATATCCAAACATTTTTGAAACAGTTTGAATATCACCTGTTTGTTTTTTCTGTTCGCAAAACCGAACAATCTCGTCAAAATTTCGTATCTTTGTCATTGTTATAATGTTTTGATGTTGCAAATATAAATACATTTTGTACATAAAAACAAATATAAATGTACATTTTTTACATTAATTTTTATAATAATGGATAAGACATTGATTTTAAATAAGATAAGGGAGTATAAAAATTTTAAGTCAGATGCTGATTTTGCTCGTTTTTTAGAAATTCCAGCCCAAAATTTATCAAAATGGAAAGCAAGAAATACTTTTGATATAGAAATTTTATATGCAAAATGTACTGAAATAAATCCCGAATGGCTTCTCACAGGACAAGGTCCAATGCTAAAAGAACCTACCCCAGAGGATAAACAATCCAAATTACAGAAACTCAAAGAAATAGCAGATACCCCTACTAAAAAAAACAACCTTATCCCATTCTATGAAGATGTAGCCACCATTGGCGGCACCAGTATCTCCGCAGATACCTCTGCCGTAGCCAATACTACTACCTATATAGACGCTGGGGACTGGTTCAAGGGGGAGGTCTCCGCCGCTATTCGCCACTACGGAGATAGTATGGTAGAGTATTCCAATGGCTGTATCCTCGCTCTCAAAACCATTACCAATCAGCGTAATATCGTCTGGGGTCATAACTATGTTGTAGAAACCGATGAAATCCGCGTTACCAAACGCCTACAAACCTGCCCAGAAGACAAAAACTGCATAATGGCATACAGCACCAATACAGAAACCTATCCAGATGGCACCCTCATCCACGAACCCTTTAAGATTCATAAAGAAGACATTAGGAGAATATTTCTCGTCATCGGTAGTATCCACAAAGAGTATGGCACAGAAGCCGTTTTCATCAGAAAATAATACTAAATATCCACTACCAGAGTGGTGTGTGTAAAGTTTTTCACAGAGTGTTTTTATTAATGTTTTGTTTTTCAATAACTTAAATAATGAAAGAAACAAAAATAAATGTTATTAAAGGGTATTGAGTTTTTTAATATTCGTTTAATTCAGTGTTTAATTTTTATGTAAAGGTATTTTAGTTAATACTAAAAAATAGACTTTTGTAAATGCAAGTGTAAACCCAAATGTAAATGCAACTTTTTTTTAGGCATTTTTTTACTATTTTTCTTGTATCAGACAAAAGGGCTATTTATAACATAAAAAATCCCTGCTATCTATATCTATAATAGCAGGGTAAAATCTTTGTTTTAATCCTATACAGAGGCTTTTTAGGTAGTTTCCATGTATAATATAAGCCCCAATGGTAATTAGGGCTTTTTATAGACTATTTATCTACCTTTTCAATGGTAATAAAACAGTAGTAAATGGTAGTTTTCGGACATTTCGTTTTTAATTCATTTTTTACATTTTTATATGTAACTTGTTCATTTTTAGATATTTTACAATTTTTATCTATTTCTCATTTATGGATATTTCGTTTTACTGCCCATAAATAAATACTATTATAAAAAATTTTTAAAAACTATCCATTTATTCTGATAATATCGCTTAGTTTGATAGCTTCCTCTTTTCCGAATCGTTCCTAATGCCATTCCATAGAAAGAAAAATGAGCCTTCACAACTGCCCAAAGGTGAGGAAATCCCATCTTGATACCAAAATAAATTCCTGCAATACCATCTAAGCATAATCTAAAAAATATCAACCATATCAATCTTGGAAAAGGGAGATTTTTTAATAATGTAGATAAGTTATTCCGTATGTTTAGATATGTTTTTTTTGCATTTTGCTTATTCAATGTGGCTCCTCCAATATGATATACTATTGACTGATAGGTATAAAATATTTTTTTTCCTGAATTGATAATCCTCCAACATAGGTCTATTTCTTCTTGGTGAGCAAAATATCTCTCATCAAACCCCTGTTGTTCCCAAAATACCTCCGAACGAATAAACATTGCACAACCTGAAGCCCAAAAAATCTCAGAAATATCATCATACTGCCCAATGTCTTCTTCCGTATGCTCAAAAATTCGTCCTCTGCAATATGGATATCCCAAATTATCCATCATTCCTCCTGCTCCACCCGCAAATTCAAAGAAATTTTTCTTGTAATATGATAGTATTTTAGGCTGAACACAAGCTATATTTTTATCCATTTCAAAAACATTCAAAATGGGCTCTATCCAATTTTCTGTAACTTCTACATCAGAATTTAGTAGGCAATAAATATCAGATTTTATATGTTTCAATCCCTCATTATAGCCCTTTGCAAAGCCATAATTCTCTTTATTTATAATAACTTTTACACTTGGAAAATTTTCTTTAACAAAGGATACAGATTTGTCATTAGATTGATTATCAATAATATAAATATCATAATGTTTAGAATATTCCACCACAGAAGGTAAAAACTTTTCTAACCAATTTTTACCATTATAATTTAGAATAGCAACGGCAACCTTCATTTCTTAAATTTCTTGTTTTATAGCGTGAGCATTTTTCCATCTCTTATGAGACCAAAGATAATTTGCTGGGTCTTTTCGTATAGTTTTCTCCAAAAGTTTATGGAATTTTAATACCACCTCAAAAGGTTTAAATTTCTCATTATCAGGATATATTCTATAATAATTTACTTGATAATATCCTCTTTTGACTTTTTTTATATCACAATAAATAAATGCTAAATCAAGTTTGGATAATTTATCATAACCGATATAGATAGGGGTTTTTTGATTAAGAAAAGTAATTCCTACATCCACCTGACTAATGTGCGGAGATTGGTCTGCTACAAACATATACGCTGTTTCACCATTATTTGGGGTTTTCAATATATGTCTGGGCAATTCATTGATTTCCAAAGATATATTCCCAAATTTATTCCTAATATTCAATACTTGTTCCTCCCAAAATTTATTATTAATTTTCTTATAAACAGGATGACAATTTTTCTGTGGAATAATCCTTGCCAATGCATTAATCCATTCCCAATTAAAAATATGCCCCGTGAGGAGAATTATATTCTTCTTTTCCGCCTGCACCTCTTCAAAAAGATGCTGATTAATATGCTGAACACGAACTCTCAGCTCATTTTCGGAAATACTGATAGCCTTGAAAGTCTCTATAATGTAATCTGAAAAGTTTTTAAAAAATTGTCGTTGAATCTGTTGAATTTCTTGCTCAGACTTCTCTGGAAACGAGTTTTTTATATTTTGAAAAACCTCCTTTTTACGATAGCCCATCACATAATAAATAAGATAAAAAATAATATCCGAAAAAATATATAATACCGATAATGGCAACTTTGATAACTGCTTGATAATACACGAAATCCATTTCATAACGGTACAAAATTAAGAAATAATTTTGAAACTAAAATTTTAAGTAATATAGGCAGTAAAAGGAATTTGCTGTACTATCCAACGATCGTTTTCTTATTTTTCCCTTCTTGACTTTTCGGTTCTTACTTCGTGTTTTTGCATTACTACCTTTCTACTTTGGCAGCTTAATATATTGAATGATTGTTTTTTAGGCGGTGATGAAGAAATTAAAACCGATAATGGTTTGTTCTTGTCAATATCTCAAAAAAAGAACATCAATGGATTAGAAAAATGGAGAATGGAAATTAACTTACTTTTGCTATAATTATGGATGATAATATAAGAACTATTGACCATATTATAAGAACCCATTGCCATTGTTTCTTTTCAATATTACCCATTACTCCCTTTCTGTAATCTTGTATTTTTTCATAGACAACCAGAGGAGAGCCTATTACAAAATATCCAATTCCATAAAGGATTAAAAAAACGCCTATAAATGTAAATATTATCATCTTATGTCTAATGTTTTAGAATATACTTTAAGCCTAAAAGATTTAATTTCTTCAAAGTTACAAAAAATTGGTATTACCAATGAAGCAATGCTTGAAAAATTTTCAAAATTGGAGAAACAAAGCAATGAAGTAAGCTAAAGTTTTAAAAATTTAGGTACCAGTGTAATTACATTAAAGCAAAAAATAGATTTGTTCGGCTATGTTGCCTTAATAAAATCGTGCTATCTGAAAAAACCAGCCAGAAAAGCGTTGTCTTACGCAGCAGTGTCGGCACAAACAGACCCGCTGAAATACAACGAAGTGATTTTGAATGATTGCTGGTTGGCAGGAGATGAAGAAATTAAAACCGATAATGGTCTATTCTTATCAGTATCTCAAAAATTACCATTGCTAATTGAGATTAAAGAGGCGGAACTGGTAAAGCTCTAACACAGGCGGAGGTAGATGCAGAAAGAGATTGGCTCAGAATAATGAACACCTCTCTGATGTATTACCTCCACATACCAGACCCAAGCCTGTTATCAGACGATGAATGGGCAAGTAGAGTGAAAGAACTCCAATGGATTAGAAAAAAAAGAAAATGAGGGTTAGTCTTCAATATTGAAAAGATATTTCACCCCTTCTATTAAGAAGCCAATTAGCCCTAATATGATTGCAATAAACAATCCATATCCTAAAATTTTGAAAAACAGTTCTTGTAAAGATTCCATCAAAATTGGTCTTTTAAATCCTTAAAAAATTTAATTAACAATCCAATAGGACAATATACAGCCGCTGCGATAATAGTGTATCCTAATATTTTCAAAAATAAGTCATAAAGAAATTCCATAACGCAATATTTTTCACAAAGATATGCCAAATAATATAGACTACAAAATTTCATTACAACCGCCTTTTTTGTATTTTTTTTTACATTTCGTTCTGACTGCTTTTACAAATCGTTTTGGCGATTATAAATGAATAAGCAAAACCATCTCAATTGAGATGGTTTTGTAAAATAAAATCTTACCAAGAATTACTTTCGTTCAAATGTTAAATAGCTTTTTGACCGATAGAAAAATATAAAATAAAAATCCCACAAACATTTGTAGGATTTTTTCTATTTTACACTAAAATGTCTTGTTTTAGTATGGTTGATATTCATTAAATGAATCAGCTTTTCAGCTTCTTCTTTGAATTTTTTGCCGTCTCTAGTATCATAGTCATTGGCAATAATTTTATCTCCCATTTCTATTGCTTTTTCAGGCATGTCAAAAATCAAATATAATTGAGCTAAGTTATAATATGTAGCATATCTCATTTTTTTATGAGGCTTTTTATCATCAGGATACTTAGATAAAACATCTAAAAGATAGGTTTCAATAGGTGTTAGTTCATTTTTAAGAGGTTCAAGAGACTCATGTGCTTTTATTTTTGAAACCAAATTTTTTATTTGAGTAAAGACATTTTGATGATTTTCATATTCAGGATGTTTTTTAGAAGCTAAAATCCAAAAATTAATATTTTCATTATAGGTAGGATAAGCATAATAGTTGTTTACTACATGAGCAGAACTATTGATAGTTTCTGAAATGAATTTCTCTTGAATATCATTTACTATTCTTTGATAGTTTAATTCTATGTATTCTTTTGCTTTTGAATAGTCGTAACTACTAGAACCATAATAGTTATTAAGATCTCTTCCGTAAGTGAAAGATGTACCTTCGTTTATTTTGCTATTAATCCTTAAATTAGCTTTTGTTCCATAAGAAATATACGGTGTGTATTCGTAGATAATCTCTTTTTGACCATCTTTACCTTCTCTTTCGTATTTTTGTTCGCTGACATCAATTTTTCTTATATTGATTTTATCCAAAGAGAGAAGAATATTTAGTGAGGCATCATCGGGATTTTCTTTCTTTTGAAATCCTGCCAAAACCATTTTATTGGCAAAGTTAGATTTATTTATTGCATCTAAATTGCTATCAACAAAATAGGTTCGTAAATTGCTATCTTCAATAGGACGAGATGGAAGATTTACATATTGAAAATTAACATAATTTCTATCCAAATTAGTGCTTTGAGCATAATTTACACCAACGATAGATGTTGATAGAAGAATTGAAAATAAAGTTTTTTTCATAAAATTACATTTTTAATAAATAATAAAATAGATATGCAAATATAATATATATGTATATATTATCGAAATGATATTGTTGTTTTTGCTATTAATTTACTTTTTCTACTAAAACTCTCCAGCCGAATGGGTCTTCTGCTTTATTAGTTTGGATACTTACCAAATCTTTTTTCAGAATGGCAGCGAAACTATCCTCTGGACTTAATCTTGGTAATTCGTAGTGCTGGTCTTTATAGCCAACAGCCTTGAACTGATTCACTACAACCGCTGTTCCTACTCCCCAAATTTCTCTCAAGGTTCCATTTTTATGAGCATTAAGAACATCTTCTACCAGAATATCATCTACTACCACCTCAATACCTTTTGCCTCTGCCAATTGGATAAAACTATCTCTTGTTACACCATTAAGGATTTTATCTGATATTTTCGGTGTATATATCACATCATTTATTCTCACAAAAACATTCATTGTCCCACTTTCTTCCAACTTAGTGTGGGTAGCATCATCAGTCCAAATAACCTGCTCATATCCTTCTTCTATAGCCAACTTTGTAGGATAAAAAGATGCTGCATAATTTCCTGCCGCTTTAGCATAGCCTACTCCACCACTCGCTGCACGAGAATAATAATCTGCAATCTTCACAGCAACAGGTTCAGTATAATATGCCTTCACGGGCGTTGCAACAATAGCAAACATATATTTAGACGAAATTCTCGCCTTTAAAGCCTCTTCCGTAGCAAAAACCACAGGACGAAGATACAAAGAAACATCCTCACCGTAAGGAATCCAATTTCTATCCACATCACAAAGAGCCATCAAACCTTCTATAAAAACCTCTTTTGGAATCTGTGGAATAGCCAACCTCTCGGCAGATTTATTGATTCGCTCAAAATTCTTATCTACACGAAAAAGAAAAACTTGACCATCTTTATCCTTATAAGCCTTCATTCCTTCAAAACAAGCCTGACCATAATTTACCCCCATCATTGCAGGTGTAAATTCTAACGGTCCATAAGGGACGAGTCTCACATCTCCCCACTTACCATTTTCATACTCACAAATCACCATATGATCTATGAATGTGTTACCAAAAGAAAAATTCTCTGGATCAAAATTCTCTAATCTTGTTTTTGTTGTCTTTTGGATTATCATATATTTATTTTTTTTATTGGAAAACAAATATATAAATAATTATTGAATTTCAAAGAAAATAATTTAATTTTGCCTAAAATTTTTAATGAAAAGAGAAATAACAATCACCAAAGATGGGTCTAAAACATTATTCATCAGTGAGTTAAATGAGGGATACCACTCCTATCACGGAGCATTACAAGAGGCCGAATTTGTTTTTATCAAAAATGGATTAAATCTACTAAAAAATTCAAAAATCAACATTTTAGAAATGGGTTTTGGCACTGGACTTAATCTATTAGTTACTATTAATCACTTTCTAACAAATCAATCCCACAAAGAAATACACTATATTTCTATTGAAAAATATCCCGTTTCTCACAACGAAATTGCAGAATTGGGCTACTCAAAACTATTTGATTTCCCAAATGCTGAGAAAATTTATCAAAATGCTCATCTTGCAGAATGGAACAAAAAAACGGAAATTCTCCCTAATTTTTTTCTCACAAAGTGGGAAGCTGACTTTTTCGACATTCCAAAATTGGACATTCCAAAAGTAGATTTGGTCTATTACGATTGTTTTGGAGCGAGAGTCCAACCTGATTTGTGGGAAAAACCACTATTTGAAATCGTTACTGAAAAAATGAATGAAAACTCACTCCTCACAACCTACTCATCCAAAGGTAGTGTAAGAAGAATCTTAAAAGAACTCGGATTGGAAGTAGAAAAACGACCAGGACCACCAGGCAAACGAGAAATGATGATAGCTTGGAAACCTCTATAAATAAAAAAAACTCTCCCAAAAAGGAGAGTTTTTTATGTTTTTTATTTGAAATATTCCACACCATTTTTAAAAATATTGTGGTAATTGGCCTCAGGAATATTTCGGAAAAGCCCCTCAGAGAACCTTTCTGGATGTCCCATTCGCCCGAAAATCTTACCGCAAGGACTGGTAATCCCTTCAATACCGAATAATGAGTTATTAGGATTAAATGGCATTCCGTGGGCAATGTTTCCTTCTAAATCTATATACTGTGTTGCAATTTGTCCATTCTTGTAAAGCTCTTTGATAACTTCCTCCGAAGCCATGAAACGCCCTTCCCCATGAGAAATAGGGATAGTATAGACTTGGTCTTTCATCCCTTTAAGCCAAGGCGACTCATCATTCACTACTTTCACATTGACCATTTGAGAGATATGTCTACCGATAGCATTATGAGCTAAGGTAGGAGAATTTTCATCTAAATCCCTAATCTCGCCATAAGGTAATAAGCCCGATTTCACTAAAGCTTGAAAACCATTACAAATCCCGATAATCAATCCATCTCGCTCTAAAAATCTATGAACTGCATCTCTCATCATTTCATTTTTTAGAACATTGACGATAAACTTAGCAGAACCATCAGGCTCATCCCCTGCAGAAAATCCACCTGAAAATGCCAAAATCTGAGAATTATCTATTTCCTTAACCCAATTTTTGATACTTTCCTGCAGACTTTCTGGGTTAAGATTCACCAATGGCATTATTTTGGCTTTTGCACCTTCTTTCAAGAATGCATTTTGCATCTCATACTCGCAATTTGTACCTGGGAAAATTGGTAAAAACACCTTTGGCTGTACCAAATGATGCTTCTTAATAACAATATTTCTTGGTGAAACAGAGTTTAAGGTCTCATCTATCTCAACTACGATTTTTTCTTTTTCCGTCGTTGGAAAAAGAGACTCAAATGTAGATGTATAGGCTTGTCTCAAATCTTCAATATCAAAACTATTACCATTAATTATCAATTGATTTCCTCCAATAACTTTCCCTATTTCTTTCAATAAATGATGGTCTATAGATTCATTTGTTTCAATGATGAGGGAACCAATATTTTTCGTAAATACTTGGTTTTCTTCTATGTTAATATCTGCTCCCAAACCATTTCCAAAGGACATTTTTGCCAATGCTACTGCCAAACCTCCATCTTTAATAGTCTTTACGGAAACGATTTTCTTATCTTTAATACCTTGATAAACAAAATCAAATATAGATTTAAGATTATCGTAATTTGGCATACCATTCTCTTGACTTTCGTGATTAAAAAGATATAGTATATTTCCTTCTTTTTTCAATTCAGGAGAGATAATATTTTTCTTTTCGCCGTTGGCACAAGCAAAGGATATAAGCGTAGGGGGAACATTAATATCCTGATAAGTACCACTCATTGAATCCTTTCCGCCGATGGCCGCCAAACCTAAATTTATCTGAGCATCATAAGCTCCTAACAACGAAGCCAGCGGTTTGCCCCACTTCTCTGAATTTTGTCCTAATTTTTCGAAATATTCTTGAAAACTCAATCGGATTTTTTTGTAATCGCCACCCATTGCTACTATTTTAGCAACAGATTCTACCACTGCATTTGCCGAGCCTACCATTGAATTTTGTTTGGAAATATCAGCATCAAAGCCCCAACTCGCTAAGGAAACTGTTTCTATATTTTTCGCTCCTAAAATCGGTAGAGTCTGGACGCTTCCCTCCATAGGTGTCAATTGATATTTTCCACCCAACGGCAAAGCAACGGTAGTCGCTCCAACGGTAGAGTCAAACATCTCCAATAATCCTTTTTGAGAGGCTATATTTTTATCTTTAAGTAGTTGAACAAAATTCTCCTTATTTAGCTCTAAACTTTGTTTCTCAACCTTATTAAGATGTGTTATTTTAACTGTTTGTGATTTGGTGCAACCATTAGTATCTAAGAATGCTCGGCTCAAATCCACAATCTTCTGTCCTCTCCAAAACATCTGCATTCTTCCACTGTCGGTAACTTTTGCCACCTCTACGGCATAGATATTTTCAACCTTACAGAGTTGTATAAATCGTTCTTTATCATTTGCATCAACGACTACTGCTATTCTCTCTTGCGACTCCGAAATGGCAAGTTCCGTACCATTCAGTCCCTCATATTTTAGAGGTAATACATCAAGATTAATTTCTAAACTATCTGCTATTTCACCAATGGCAACGGATACTCCCCCAGCCCCAAAATCATTAGATTTTTTGATTAATTTAGTTACTTCTGGATTTCTGAAAAGTCTTTGTATTTTTCTCTCTTCTACGGCATTCCCTTTTTGTACTTCGGTAGAAAGGGTGTGTATAGAGGTCTCATCTTGTTCCTTGGAACTTCCCGTAGCACCGCCTACTCCATCTCTACCTGTCGCACCGCCGAGAATAATGATGCTATCTCCTTCTTGTGGTTTTTCCCTTTTCACCCAATCCACAGGCACTGCTCCTACTACGAAACCAACTTCCATTCTTTTTGCCTTGTAGTCTTCATCATATATTTCGGAAACGAGCGTCGTTGCTAATCCAATTTGATTACCATAAGACGAATATCCATTAGCTGCTTGTTTTGTAATGGTTCTCTGTGGTAATTTCCCTTTCAAAGTATTTTCCACTGGCTCCAAAACATTAGCCGCACCACTTAATCTCATTGCTTGATAAACAAATGAACGACCAGATAATGGGTCTCTGATGGCACCTCCCAAACATGTAGAAGCCCCACCGAAAGGCTCTATTTCTGTCGGGTGATTATGGGTTTCATTTTTGAAAAGTAAATACCAAGGCTCCTTTTTACCATCGTATTCCGCTTCTATTTGGATTGTGCAGGCATTTATTTCATCAGAAACTACCAGATTATCTAATTTTCCTGTTTTATGAAAATATCTTCCACAAACGGTTGCTAAGTCCATTAATGAGATTGGTTTTGCCTCTCGTCCCAAAAATTTTCTTTTCTCTAAATAATCAGCAAAAATTCTCTCTAATGTCTCCTTAAATTGTCCCTCAAACTGGATATCCGTAAGTTCGGTCTCAAAAGTAGTATGCCTACAATGGTCGCTCCAATAAGTATCCAAAACTTTCAGCTCGGTCTCAGTAGGATTGCGATTCTCGGATTTAAAATACTCTTGAATATAAGCCAAATCATCCAAGCCAAAAGCAAAGCCATTCTCACGATAGAACGCCTCCAACCCTTTATCATCCAAAGAATTAAAGTCTTCATAGACGATAACTTCCTTAGGTTGCTCTTCTCGCGGGAACTCCATTTTTGTCAAATCTTTCTCCTGACTTTCTATTTTATTAATTAATAAATCTTTGATTTTTTGCAAATCCTGTTCGTTGGCACCTTCGATTTCGATTAATTTACCGCTTCGAACTTTGGCATTTTCCTTTTGGGTAAGAATCGTGATACACTGCTTAGCGGAGTCGGCTCTTTGGTCGTACTGCCCAGGTAGAAATTCGGTTGCAAAATATGGATTTTTGGCAGGATTTTCGTAATGCAAAATATCGGTAACTGGGTCTGCAAATGTTTTTCCTGCTACTTTTTGAAAATCTTCGTCGGAAAGACCAAAGACATCATAAATATTATAGACTTTTACAGCCTCAATATTTGGGATTATTGTCTTTATTTCTTGTAAAATTTTCGGACTTTCTACATCAAAAATCCCTTTTTTTTCAGTGTAAATTCGTTTGTTCATTTTTATTTTATTGACTTATCTCTATTATATTCTAAAATATCGTTATACTCTATTTTTATGAAACGAAATATCCGAAACATCCTATTTCATTAAGATATTTCAGATATTTTCACTCTAATTTTTCATTATTTTTCCTAAACTCTCTAATAATTGAGGTCTATCCTCTAAGGCTATTTTTGCCACTTTGAAGAATCTCGTTACCCATTTATCAAGGGCGTCAAAGGCATCATTTTTATCCTTTGTGGCTTGTTGGCTCTCTCCTTTTTCTTTTTGATAATCGGTGTAGGCCTGTTCCACTTCTGTGAGTAATTGGAGTTGTTTTTTGATTTCTTGCTCCGTTATTTTTAGTTGTTTCAGCGGTGTCAGAAGCTTTTCGGTAGTATCCAGAAGCTGATAAAACGCTCTGGTCTCTTCCAAAAATTTAGCAATAGCCCTAGCTGGCGTATCTTTTAGTTTAAGTTGAAGAGAAGCCTCTGCGTTATCATCAAAAACTATTTTTGCTTTTTTGCGATGTGTAGTATGTATTTTTTGGAAATTCTGATATTTTTCCTGAAAATTCCGCGATGCCGTAGTCTCTTCGCGAGTTTCCTTTGTATTAGCATCAAAGGTATTACGAGCCTTATCATAAAGTTTTTTTCCCTCCTTTATCTTGACTTCATCATAGCCATATTCTGCCAATTCTGTTTTCAAATCAAGGTCTTTCCCAAAATTTTCAAACATTACTCCATAGTTTTGGAGCATTTTTTCATTAGACAAATAGTAAGTTTTCATATTTTATGATTTTAATAGTATTTCGTTTATTCAATTATCAATTTTTCAAATTTTAATCTCCCCTTTGATATTTTAATAATTTTAAGGCTCTTTTATTAAAAACTTTCCTTATTTTAACTCTCCGAAGGACTTTTTAATTTAAACGGAGCTTATTTTAATCTTTCTGAGTGTTTTTTAAGGGTGATGGAAGGTGTTTTAATCTGTTTTTAGATTGTTTTGTCAAAGTTAATCTAATAATTTATCTAATATTTTAATTAAATCTTCATCTAAATTTCCTATATACTCTTTATGGGGAATATTTAACTTATCCAGTATATATTTAAATTTTTTAAACCCATTATTATCTCGAAGAGCAATCCAACTAATACCAAGATCATCACATTGATTCTTATTTTGTTGAGATAAAGTGTCCGCAATAAAAATGTTCGTATTTCTTGCAATAATTGCATCCGCACTCTCTGGATTTCCTTTTCCCATCAACTTTACCTCACATAAATATTTTTTACTATTATTATCTATCAAATAAAAATCAATCTCTCTATCTACCTTTTTATCTTTATTTTTTACAAAATTGGAGGCATCATAATTTTGTTCAGGAACCTGAAATAATTTACATAATGTAATCATTAAATGTTTTTCTGCACTTTTCCCTGCCGTACTCCAAAGTCCACCTCTCAATGCCGCTCTTTTGACCGCTAAAGTATTAATAACTATTAAACTTTCACTTACATTTAAATCAACACTAACTCCTTTAAGTTTTATAGTTAATGTTAAATCTATATCTTCTTCTATCTCTATCAAATTTTGAATACTTTGGTAAAGTGATTCAAAATGCTCATTAGATGCTTCAATAACAATAGAGCGAGATGCAGAACCATACATATTCCCTATAGTCTTTGTATTAAGTCCTGAATTAATTGCTATATCTTTTGAAGATAAACTTTCAGACATAAAATATTTTTTATACCATTCTATAGTAATATCTTCCGAATTAAGCTTTGCCTCTACTATCTTTTTGAAAAAATCTACTGAAAATTGTAAGAATTCAATATTAATCAGATTAACAATTTCTATTCTATAATCTTCTGATTTTATAACTCTCTTTATTATATTCTTTATTACTTCTCCTGTAAGTGTCATTGTGTAGTATTTTTAAATTCATCTAAAGTTAAAAATGTGGTATTATTTTCATTGAACAGACCTTTTTCTGTCTTAAAAGTTTGCATATATTCAAAATATTTCTGTTCTTTTTCCGTTAAGAAAAAATTTCTTCCTAAAACTTTTGCTGTTCTTCCTAATGTTCCACTTCCTCCAAAAGGGTCAAACACTAAATCTCCTTTATACGAATAATATTCTATAACTCTCTTACATAAATCAACAGGAAAAATAGCAGAATGAACTTTATCTGACTTCGGATGTATTTGCCAAACATTTGTAGTTTCAAAACCATCAGCAACCTTACTTTGTTCTACAATTTCTTGCGAATATTGTCGAATATTCCAATCAATAAGTTTTTCTGTTTGCTTACGATATACCATTAAATACTCTGTAGTTGCATTAGGTTTATAAGCTAATGGTTTTCTATGTTGCTGAAATCCACCTACTCTATTTTTCACACTATATTCTGGCTTTTGCCAAATAATATCGTCTATAAAATCCCATCCCATTTCCACCAAAAAATAATGAATATCAAATGGTATTGGATATCTTTTACTTGAATGTGCTCTACTAATTCTAGGAATAATCACTGGAGAAGTATTTACAATCAAAAACCTACCCTCCTTAGTTATTCTGTATGTCTCTTGAAAAACTTTTTCTAAAAAACGGAGATATGCTTCATAACTAGGATAAATAGAATAATCTCTTGCATTATAATAAGGTGGTGAGGTAAAAGTAAGATGAATACTTTCCTCTGGCACATATTTAAGCACTTCTAAAACATCTCCATTTACTACCACATTTTTCAAAAATGGATAAGTTTCGGCATGTGGTAATACTGATTTTTTCTTTTTTTTCTCTGTAAAATATTCCTTATAAATTACATTTCTAACAATTTCGTTTTCATGATTTATAAGTTCTTTCAATGCAATATCTATTTTTTTTTCACCCTTAAAAATAAGTAATCCGCGAATAGCTTGATTAACTATTTTAGGATCATTATCTGAAAGATTATTAAGCAATATATTCTGCGCTCTATCATTACGAAGCCTTCCTATTGAAGATACAGCCTCACGCCTCACAATAGTACTTTCATCATTTTTAGAAATATATTCCAAATGAGTAATAACATCATCTGACTTTAATTTACCTAAATTTTTAACAACCCAAAAACGAACTTGCTCGTTATCATAATCAATTAAATCTATCAACCATTGATAAGCAAAAGATAAGGGGATTTTTCCCAAATTTTCTAAAATAAAAGCAATATTACCACTATTATTTATATTCTGCTTAATTAGTTTTTCTAACTCAAATTGACCATGTCTTTTTACTTCTTTTATGTATTCTTTTGTTAACATTTACCTTATTTTACACTTTCAACTCCGCTTCTAAACCTAACAAATCAGCATACTTATCCAAAATCGGTTGTGCCTCATTTTTCACAAACTCTTCTGTTTGGATTGGTGCAAAGCCGATGAAGTTCTTAGGGTCAAGGACTTCTGTCAGTTTAGATTTATCCATTTTCAAGGATTGGTCGTTCATAATTCGCTCTATCAAGTCATTATCTTTACCTTCAATCTTCACTTTTTTACTCGCTTCCATAGAATGCACACGGATAATTTCGTGAATTTCTTGGCGGTCGCCACCAGCCTTTACCTCCTCCATAATGATGTATTCCGTTGCCATAAAAGGAAGTTCCTCCATAATATGTTTATTGATTCGGTTTTCATAAACTACTATTCCGTTTAAAATATTATTCCAAATCAAAAGGATAGAATCCACCGCTAAAAACGCCTGTGGAATAGCTAGTCTCTTATTTGCTGAGTCATCTAAGGTTCTCTCAAACCACTGAGTAGCCGCCACCATTGCTGAGCTTGAAGATAGGGACATTACAAATTTTGCCAAAGCTCCTATTCTTTCGGAACGCATCGGATTTCTTTTATAAGCCATCGCTGAAGAGCCGATTTGGTTTTTCTCAAAAGGCTCTTCTATTTCTTTAAGATTTTGAAGAAGTCTTAAATCATTAGTGAATTTATGAGCCGACTGAGCAATATTTGACAGCAATGCTAAAACTTTCGCATCTACTTTTCTATCGTAAGTCTGCCCCGAAACACCAAAAACTTTTTCAAATCCAAATCTCGCAGAAAGCTCCTTATCAAGAGTTTTTACCTTCTGATAATCTCCATTGAAAAGTTCTAAGAAACTTGCAGCCGTCCCCGTAGTTCCTTTTACTCCTCTAAATCTTAAAGTTTCTAAAAAAAACTCTAATTCTTCAAAATCCAAAATGATTGATTGAAGCCAAAGAGTCGCTCTCTTGCCCACAGTTGTCAGTTGTGCCGGTTGATAATGCGTAAAACCAAGCGTAGGCAAATCTTTATATTTTAGGGCAAATTCTGAAAGAGAATGAATCACATTTACTAATTTCTTTTTCAGAATGAGAAGCCCATCTCTCATTTGGATTAAATCCGTATTATCCCCCACAAAAGCGGAAGTCGCCCCAAGATGAATAATCGGTCTTGCAAGAGGTGCTACATCTCCGTAAGTATGCACATGAGCCATCACATCGTGACGGAATTTTTTTTCGTATTCGGCAGCTTTTTCGTAATCTATATTATCGACATTATCTTTTAACTGCTGAATTTGCTCATCTGAAATATCCAAACCAAGATTTTTTTCTATTTCTGCCAATGCTATCCAAAGTTTTCTCCAATTTTGAAACTTATTATTTGGTGAAAAGTTATACAACATTTCTTGGCTCGCATATCGCTCCTCTAATGGATTTTTGTAAGTATTCATTTCTATTTTTTTTAGATTTTTAATATTGTACAAAAATAATAAATTTTTAAGTATTTTGAAAAAAAAATTAGCAATAAAACAAAACTATTCAATGACTTTATCTTATGTACATTGCTTAACTTCGCTAAATATTGCTAAATTATCATTTTTTGTCACTCATTTTAATCTTAGTGAGCCTCTAACCAATTATCCCCAACACCTACCTCCACCAATAGTGGAACAGTAGTTTTCACAGCATTTTCCATTTCGGTTTTTATAAGATTACTCACCAATTCTACTTCGTTTTCAGGAACTTCAAATAAAAGTTCGTCATGAACTTGAAGAAGCATTTTTGTTTGTAAATCACTTTCCGATAGGATTTTATCAATATTAATCATTGCCTTTTTGATGATATCCGCCGCACTTCCTTGTATAGGTGTATTCACTGCATTTCGTTCGGAATGTCCTCTAACTACAAAATTATTAGAATTAATATCCTTCAAATATCTACGACGCCCCAAAATAGTCTCCACAAAGCCATTTTGTCTTGCTTTTTGGATTTGATTAGCTATAAATTCTTTCAATTTAGGATAATTTTGATAATAATTATCAATCATTTCCTTCGCCTCAGTACGAGAAAGCCCTGTTTGCTCCGCCAAGGTAAATGCTCCTTGTCCGTAAATAATTCCAAAATTAACAGACTTCGCCTGACTTCTCTGCTGTTTAGTAACCTCATTATTAGGGATTTTAAACAATTTAGATGCCGTAGAAGTGTGTATATCTTCACCGTTTTGGAAAGCTTTTATCATATTTTCCTCTTCAGAAATTTCAGCAATCAATCTCAATTCTATCTGAGAATAATCCGCCGAAATGATTTTTTTACCAAGTCCCGCCACAAAAGCTCCACGAATCTGTTGCCCTCTCAGTGTTCGGATTGGAATATTTTGCAAATTGGGGTTAAGACTCGAAAGTCGCCCCGTAGCTGCCGTAGTCTGCGAAAAAGTAGTATGAACTCTACCTGTAACTTTCTGAATTTCATCAGGCAAAGCATCTACATAAGTAGATTTTAATTTCTGATAAGTTCTATACTCTAAAATATGACTAATAATTCTGTGTTTTGATGCCAACTTCTGCAAAACTTCCTCCGAAGTTGAATATTGCCCCGTCTTAGTTTTCTTTGCCTTAGGGTCAAGTTGTAGTTTTCCGAAAAGAACCTCTCCAAGCTGTTTTGGTGAATTAAGATTAAATACCTCTCCCGAAAGGTCAAAAATATTCTGTTCTAACTCCTTTAAATCCCCTTCTAAATCAGTGCTTTCCTTTTTCAACCAATCTAAATCTAAGGTAATTCCCTCTGTCTCCATCTTTGCCAAAACCCTCATAAGAGGCATCTCTATACTATAGAAAAGTTCTTCTAAATTTTCATTCTTCAGCTGTGGAACAAAAAAATCAAACAACTGATAAGAAATCTCTGCCCCTTCCCCCGCAAAATCCGTCTGTTTTTCGAGAGAAATATCACTCAACAGAATCTTTTTTCTTCCTTTTCCTAACAATATTTCTTCCGAAATAGGTATATATTTTAGATAAACTTCCGATAGATACTCTATATTATGCCGACTGTCGGGATTGAGTAAATAATGAGCAACCATTGGGTCAAACACTTTTCCATTAACTTTAATCCCAAAACGATGAAGAATTTTCAAAAAGAATTTGAAATTATATGCAATTTTTAAAATTTCTTCTTTCTCAAAAAAAGGACGAAATATCTCTAAAATATAAGTATCTTGATTTTTAGCAAACGGAACAAAATAAGCCAAATTTTTTCTATACGAAAAAGAAATCCCAACAATCTCCGCTTGGAATTCATTATCAGAGGTTGTTTTAATATCAAAGGCTACTGATTTTTGTTTGAGTAAATTCGCCAACAAAATCTGCATACCCTTTGTTGTATTAATATACTGATACAGATGCTCCCTTTCGGAAATAGTTTGTTTTACCGCACTATTATTTAATGTATCATCCTCAATATCAGAAAATAATATCAACTGATGAGAAACATCCTTTTGAGTCTCTTTCTCTATTTTTTCAATTGCAATAGACTCTTCTTGCTGAGTCTGATTTTCGTTTGAAGTATTCCATATTTTATAAATATTATCATACAATCTTCGAAATTCTATCTTCTCAAAAATATCTTTTATCTTCTGAAAATCAGGAACTTCTAAATTATATTTCTCCTCTTCAAACTCAATAGGTACATCAGTAATAATGGTTGCCAACTTCTTAGAAAGAACCCCCAACTTAGCACTGGCCTCTATTTTTTCTTTTAATTTACCTTTCAAATTATGGGTGTTCGCTAATAAATTTTCTATTGAACCATATTCTTGGACAAATTTCAGAGCTGTTTTCTCTCCAACGCCTTGTAATCCAGGTATATTATCCACAGCATCTCCCATCATTGCCAGAATATCAATAACTTGTTTTGGCTCGTTGATACCATATTTTTCCTTTATTTCCTGTACTCCGATAATCTCAATATCGTTACCTTTTGAGGCCGGTTTATATATTTTAATATTATCAGTTACAAGTTGTCCAAAATCCTTGTCAGGAGTTACCATAAAAGTTGTGTAACCCTCATTTTCAGCTTTATTAGCAATAGTTCCTATTACATCATCAGCTTCATACCCCTCCACTCCAAGGATAGGAATTCTCATAGCCTCTAAGATTTGATGGATATATGGAACTCCAACTTTTATCGCCTCTGGAGTCTCACTTCGGTTTGCTTTATATTCTGCAAACTCATTAGTTCTCACATTGGCTTTTCCTACATCAAATACCACTGCAATATGGCTTGGTTTCTCCCTTTTGATAAGTTCTATGAGAGAATTTGTAAAACCAAAAATAGCAGAAGTATCTAATCCATAAGAAGTTAGTCTTGGATTTCTAATAAGAGCATAATACCCACGAAAAATCATCGCATAGGCATCTATAAGGAAAAGCCTTTTATCCATAACACATTGATTAACAATATTTTAAATCTAAATAAAATTATTTATATCTGCAAAAATAAGGAAAACTTATCGTATTATATTACTTCACCTTAGCAGAAAACTTCATTAAAACATCTTGATTTTCTTCAGGAGCATCCATAAAAACTTCTCTTAGTTGATTGATTTCTAATCCATCAGCCTTTACTTTGGATTTCAATTTGTCGATACTCATTTGCTTATATTTATATTTTCCTTTATAATAAATTGAATAAGCCTTACCACCATTTAATTCTCTAAATATCAATACATTATTTGATATATTCTGCTTTTCACTAACTGGAAATCCAATGAAATAAGAAACCTCGTCTTGCTTTATACTATTTGTTTTAATAATGAGAGTCGCGATGCTGAATGAGCCATCTTTATAGTCTAAAGATATTAAATTATTAATTTTATTATAATTATGAATAATACCCATTAACAAATCATCTCTTTTATTAAAATTTTCATAATTTACCCCTAAAAGGATTTCATTTGGTATATTTTCAATAAAGATACTATCTAATTTTATTTGGTCTATTTTTCTATGGACATTCGTCTGATTGGTGAGATTATGTTTCAAATTGGCAAGACTATTATTTATATTCTGAATAAAATCTTGAGCTGTAAAATTATCTATAATATTCTGAAAATTAACATTTTGCTTCCCTGAAATAATCCAGGTAATTTTTGTTTTTGTTTGGGACAAAACCTTAAATTTCACCAATATATCAAGAGGTCTCTTATTCTGCGAATGAAAAAACTGGTATTTAATATAATTATTCTTCTTGGATTCTCGGATATATATTTCACCATTATCTTTCTTCGAATTAAAAAAACTTATAGAGCTATTCTCCCCCTCAATAGGCAAAAAATAATTAATTTTCGTTTTATTTTTAGTAGAAAACAAAGCATTCCAATGTGTAAAGTTTTGGAAATTATCAAATTGAAGAAATACATCATCCACGGGTGCATCTATCTCTTTTTCAACCTTTACAGAAAATTTTTCCTCTTTTGTATAAAAGTTAAAAACAAAATACCCTCCAATAACAAATCCTAAAAAAAATATAACTAAAAACGATTTTTTCATAATTTATTAACACTTTTTCGCCAACTTAAATATCCCCAAATAGCTAAAATTGTGAAAATAAAATATTGCAATGCAAACATATTAAATCCCTTTACAACATACATCGGAACAGATATTAAATCACCTAAAATCCACAAAATCCAATTCTCTACACATCGCTTTGCCATTAGCCACATTCCTACAAAAAATACAGAAGCTACAAAGACATCAACCCAATTAACCCAATCTAGATTACTGAGACTTAGAGTAATCCCATCTGATACAAATTTATTATCTATCAATGGTTTATAATAGTAAATTATAGAGATAAGCACAACGCTAAACATAAAAACGAATATGCTCACCAGCCATTCTTTTCGGGTAGTCTCTACAACTTCCACCTGCTGGGTATTGCTACTTTTGGACCACAAAAACCAACCATATATACTCATTATTGTATAATAAACATTTACCATCATATCTCCTAATAAGTTGCCTATAAACAATAAATATACAGAAATTGCTGTAGAAATAATTCCTGTGGGATAGACCCAAATATTCTTACGAATGGAAAAATACACACTCAGTAATCCAAAAATTGTAGCTATAGCCTCCAATATAACTTGTGAGTTCTCGTAAGACTCATAAGGCTTAATAAAAATTTCATATAAATCCATTATTAAAAAAGTTTATTTCAAGGGGGATACAATATTTTATTTTAAAATTAACTTATCTTCTTGTATTTCAATAAGTTTATCTTTATATAGACTTCCTATTGCTTTTTTAAAATTCTTTTTGCTCATCTCCAATTTCTGTTTTATTTCCTCAGGAGATGACTTATCTGATAAATATAGTAGCCCATAATTATCTTTCAATTTATCCAAAATCTTCTGCTTATACTCATCAATATTTTCAAAGCCAAAAGGTTGCATCACTACATCAATCTTCCCATCTTCCCTAATTGTTTTAATATATCCAATTTCTGTAGACAGAGGATATATTTTTTTATAAATATCTGTTTTATAGATCAATCCTATATATTTTTGATTAATAACCACATTCCATCCAAGTTCTGTCTCATTCATCAAAATAAGAGAAACTTTTTCTCCTTCTTTCAGAGGAAGATTCTCGTAAGAAGGGTTTCTCTTGAACTTCGCTGTACCTGTAACAAGTCCTGTATTTTCGTCTTGATAAACATAGACTAGATATTTTTTCCCTTCTATCATCTTCCCTTTTTGCTCCTTATATGGTACAAATAAATCTTTAATAATTCCCCAGTCCAAAAACGCTCCTGATGGCATAGATTGGACACACTCCATCACCGCAAATTCTCCTACCTCGGCATAGGGTTTCTCAGTTGTCGCTTTGAGTTCATCATTTTCCTGATAGATAAATACCTCTACATCATCGCCTTCTTGCCAATTATTTTCAGTAAAAATATTAGCAATAAATACATTTTCTCCCTCACTATCGGACAAGAAATATCCTGTTTCTGTTTTTTTTATAATTTTTAGTATTTGAGTTTTACCTGCTTCCATTTTTTTATTAATTAAGGCAAAGATAGTATTTTTTAATAAAAAAAGCCACCAAGATTATACTCAGTGGCTAAATATTTTAGAAATGTTTAGGATTATTTACCTTCCATTTTCTTTTTAAGCTCTGCAAGAGCATCTATATCTCCAAGAGTTGTTTTCTCTTCGTTATTAGATACTACATTTTTAGGCTCTTTTACAGCTTTTTTCTCTTCTTCTCTGAAAGTACCCGTGTGAGAAACTACTACTCTCTTAAATTCTTTATTGAACTCAATTACTTTGAAATCAACAGTTTCTCCTTTTTTAACTTTAGAACCATCCTCTTTTTCAAGTAATCTTGCAGGGCAGAATGCTTCTACTTCTGCATCTTCAAACTGAACTTGAGCACCTTTATCAAAAACTTCTGCTGCTACTCCAGAATGGATAGTACCCTCAGCATATTTAGTTTCAAATTTATCCCAAGGATTTTCTGTAAGTTGTTTGTGTCCAAGAGAGATTCTTCTAGCTTCTTTATCAAGCTCAAGAACCACTACATCTAATTTATCACCTACTGAACAGAATTCTGATGGATGTTTAATTTTCTTAGTCCAAGAAAGGTCAGATATATATACTAATCCATCTATTCCCTCTTCTAATTCTACGAATACACCGAAGTTCGTGAAGTTTCTTACCGCTCCGTTATGTTTAGAACCTACTGGGTATTTAGTTTCAATATCTGCCCAAGGGTCATTTGTTAATTGCTTGATACCCAAAGAGATTTTTCTTTCTTCTCTGTCAAGAGTAAGTACTTCTGCTTCTACTTCATCTCCTACTTTCACGAAATCACCTGCACTTCTTAGGTGAGTAGACCAAGACATTTCAGAAACGTGGATAAGACCCTCTACACCTGGAGCGATTTCTACGAATGCACCATAGTCAGCAAGAACCACTACTTTACCTTTTACTCTATCACCTACTTTCAATCCAGCAGAAAGTGCTTCCCAAGGATGTGGTTCTAATTGTTTCATACCCAATTGGATTCTTGTTTTGTCATCATCAAAATCAAGGATTACCACTTTCACTGTTTGTCCATCAGTAAGGATTTCTGTTGGATGATTTACTCTTGACCAAGATAAGTCTGTAATATGGATAAGACCATCTACGCCACCAAGGTCAATGAATACTCCGTATGAAGTAATATTTTTAACAGTTCCTTCAAGAACTTGTCCTTTTTCAAGTTGAGCGATAATTTCTTTTTTCTGACCTTCAATATCCGCTTCGATAAGTGCTTTGTGAGAAACAACCACATTTTTGAATTCTGGATTGATTTTCACTACTTTGAATTCCATAGTTTTACCTACAAATTGATCATAATCTTTGATTGGTTTTACATCAATTTGAGAACCTGGTAAGAAAGCTTCAATTCCATGAACATCTACAATCATACCACCTTTTGTTCTTGATTTCACAAAACCATTCACGATTTCACCAGATTGGTGAAGTTCATTTACTTTATCCCACGCTCTAAGTGTTCTTGCTTTTTTGTGGGATAATTGAAGTTGTCCTGATTTATCCTCTCTTCTATCTACCATTACTTCAACCTCATCACCTACTTTAAGGCCAGAGTTATAACGGAACTCGTTAAGAGAAATCACACCTTCGGATTTGAAGTTAATATCAACGATAGCTTCTTTGTCAGTAAGTCTTACTACTTTACCTACAAGTACTTCGCTGTCTTCAAGGTTATTAAGAGACCCTTTGTAGATTTCTTCAAGATTATTTTTTTCTTGTCTTGCTTCTGCATCAAGACCAGATTCAAAAGCTTCCCAATCAAATTGTTCAGGAGCTACATTTTGGTTTAATAGAATTTCTTCTTTTGTCAAATCAGACATAATTTTAAAATAAATTTGTATCCCTCAGTTTTCGTGGTTTGGTAAATAGATTCAAAAACTAAGGAAGTCGTTAATATTATCGTTTTTTGCTTTTCCCAAACCTCACTCTATAAAAAGCCGTGCAAATATATGAAAAATTATTTAAAAACACTATTTTTAGAAAAAAAAAGATATTTTCTATATTTTCAAAAGTAGGTTTTTAATGAATCATAAGTCACTTAAAATCAATATTTTTATTTTTATTTTTTACAAAATTTTATTGATTTTCAGAGAAATATTCCTTAATTTTGCAAAAGTAATTTTAACATTTTTATTTATGAAGACCAGTAAATTTATCATCGGAGCATTAAGTATTGCTCTAACATTAGGAGTAGCTCAATCTTGCGGTAAAAAAGGAGAAAGTTTAGCTGATGCCGTAAGTCAAGTAGCAAACGCAACAGGTTCTGATTTACTAACTAACACTGAGGAACTACAAAAAGCAGAAGATGCCCTAAAAGAACTACCAAAATTCAAAGGGAAAGATGTGCAAGTTTTTCAAAATGTGCAATTTTATGGAGGAACGATGCCTCGCATTGAGATTGAACTCATTGACCCTGAAAAACCTGAAAATGTAGACCACTACACTTATCAAGGAGGAAAATGGAGCGAACCTCAACCTGTGCAAATCTCTGGCGGAGGTGATTTGAAAGATAACTCAACCCCACTAAATGATATTAAATTTGCAACCGTGGCAATAGTTTATAAAAACTGGAAAGAAAAAGCCGCCACCGTAGAAGGAGCTGAAAAAGCAGAATTAGACTACATCTATTTCAACCTTTGGGTTCCGACTCAAAAAAGATATTGGGATGCGAATACCATTGAAGGAACAAGAGAAAAATACAACATCAATTTCAATCTTGATGGCTCTGTAAGAGAGTTTAAAAAGAGGTAAAACACTTTATTTTACAACAAAATACCGCAGAATATTCTGTGGTATTTTTGTTTTGTGGTAATTATTACATTTTATTACCTTTGCCGCTCGATTTATTAAATATTTACAAAATGCGATTAATTTATTTCATAATCACTCTGCTAATACCTACTCTCGGATACACACAAATGCTTTTCTCTGAGAATACAACAATAGGTATTGATAGCACAAAAACAATACAAGGTACAATCACCCCTTCTCTTAACTTCCAAACAGAGAAACAAGATGTTTTTACCTTTAGAAATAGTGCTAATATCAATATCCTCATTAATAAGAACCGAGTAGTAAATTTACTTAACAAATTTGAATTTTCTTCCTATGGTAAGAAAATAACTCTCAGTGGCGGATATATACATGCCGAGTATCGGTATCTTCTGGGCCATGCCTTTGAAATCTACCCCTATATGGAGTCTCAGTGGGCTGCAAGTAGAGGAATGGCCTTTAAATTTTCATCAGGGCTACAGTCTCGCTATCGTTTAATGAATAGTTCCTCAAATATTTTATTCGCTGCTTTTGGTCTATTTTATGAATACGAAAAGTGGGAACATACCACACCCACTCCTGATGATTCTAAATATGCCTATAGCCACCGAGTTAAAAGTCATTTATCCCTTAGTTTTCAAAACAAAATTGGGGAAAATTGGGAACTTACAACAACTGCTATCCACCAAGCAACCCCTGATAGTTACTTGAAAAATGCACGCTTCGGAGGTGCTATTGATCTCAAATATCGTATTACACGCAATTTTGGAATACGAGGAATATACCGTTTAATCTATGACACTGCTCCTATTGTAAATATACGAAAGGACTACAATGTTGTCGATGCTGGTCTTGATATATCATTCTAACCCTAAAATAAAACATTATATGAATATCATTACATTACTCCAATCAGATGACTTCTTCTATCTAAATGTATTCTTAAAATTACTATTGGGCTTACTCGCTATTATCCTAATTATAAATAAATCAGGCAAGGGTAACTTAGCTCCTACATCTCCAATGGATCAAGTACAAAACTATGTACTCGGGGGAATTATCGGTGGGGTAATTTATAGTCCCTCTATTTCTATCCTATTGTTTGCTGTGGTACTCACAATTTGGGCTTTACTCATTATCGGCCTACGAAAACTCAAATCGAAAAACCATACTCTAAAAACATTTATTGATGGATCGCCAATTGTCCTCATAAAACACGGAGTGGTTGATGTAGATGCCTGCCGTAAAGCCAAAATTACAGCAAACGAAATAGCATTTAAGTTACGACGAGAAGGTGTGTATTATGTCCGCAATGTCAAACGAGCAGTATTTGAACAGAATGGTGAACTTACCATCGTTCTCCGCGGAGAGGAAAACCCAAAATACCCTATCATCACAGATGGACTAATCCAAGCCAGCATATTAGATGATGTAGGTAAAACAGAAGAATGGCTCATAGATGAATTGAAAAAAGAAGGATACGAATCTGCAACAGATATATTTCTTGCGGAATATGATAGCGGAACACTCAAATTAATCCCCTATCCCTCTGCTGAAAAAGAAAACAATTAAAACAAAAAAGGAATGATATATACGAATCATTCCTTTTATATTTATTTTTGTCAATATTGATAATATTTCTAAAAGATTCGGCATCGTCTTCGCTTTACAAACTCTCACAAAGAGTAAAAATTTAGTAAACTCCTCACTAAAAGCTTCTTGAAAAGCAATTAAAATCCCATTAAAAAGGTAACTTAATCAACTTGGTTGCTTCTCTTTTTTTGGACATTTCGTTTTGATGAGTATAGTAAGTTTTCAATTTTGTTTAAAAAACTTATTTTTGTAACAAATTATAATATATGAAACTTTTTAACGGACAAATCTATCCGAGTGTAGAAATCCACGAAGACGAGCAACAGCACATCATTAAAGTTCTGAGAATGAGAGATGGACAAGAACTTTTCGTGACGGATGGACAAGGAAATTTGGCAAAAGGTTCTCTCAAAATTGAAGATAAAAAAGCCGTATTAACCCAAATTGAAATACAAGAAAAAATTGCTAATTTTAGCCCAAAACTACATATCGCGATAGCTCCAACGAAAAATATTGATAGAATTGAATTTTTCATTGAAAAGGCAACCGAATTGGGAATATCTGAAATAACATTTATTAATACTGATAATTCTGAAAGAAAAAACATTAATATTGACAAAATTCGAAAACAATCAATTTCTGCATCTAAACAGAGTTTGAGAACTTATTTTCCAAAAATTAATGACTTAACTAAGTTAAAAGATTTCTTAAAAACTATAAATCCAAAAAAAACTTTCGTTGCCCATTGCGATAGTAGATTTGATAGAAAAAATCTTCAAGATATAGAAATTACAGATGAAATAACAATATTAATTGGACCAGAAGGTGATTTTTCAGAAAATGAAATAATATCTCTTATTGACCTAAAAATCAAATCAATAAAACTAGGAAACCAACGATTAAGAACCGAAACTGCAGGTATCTATGCTAGTGCTTGGGTATATTTTCAAATGAAAAATTAACTTTCTAGTAAAAATATTTGGTTATTAATACGAATTATTCATATATTTGAAGATTAAAATAAATTGATAATGAAAAAAGTAGTATTAGGGTTGTCCCTCGTAGCATTAGCGACAAGTTGCAAAAAACTTCCAGAGGGAGGAAATAAGGGAGTTCTAAAATTAGAAGAAGGTGTAGGACGCTATACTGATGATGCTCAGCATAAACTTGAACCAGAAGAAAATGTCTCTAAAACAGATTCTATTCAAAAAGAAAATAAAGTAGATTCTGCATCTACTACTCATTAATTTCATAAATTAAACTACATAATGCTTTACTTACCATAAGTGAAGCATTTATTTTTAATCATAACTCAAAATTTCTTAATTTTGCGAAGTAAAATCCGTAAAAATAGAGTGGTATGAATCAAAAATGGATATACAAACCTGAACCCGACGAAGACCTTGTAGATGGGCTGAGCATATCCTTAGGTTATGGCTCGTTAGAATCTAAATTACTCATTATGAGGAATATAGACAACTATCCAAAAGCAAGAGAGTTTTTTAAACCAAATATTGAGGACATACACAATCCATTTTTAATGGCTGATATGCAAAAGGCCGTAGAACGGATAGCCACTGCTATAGAAAACAATGAAAAAATCCTTATCTATGGTGATTATGATGTTGATGGAACTACTGCTGTATCCCTTATGTACCTATATCTCAGTAAGATAGTTAGTAGAAATTGTCTTGATTTTTATATTCCAGATAGAAACTCCGAAGGTTATGGAATCTCTATTGAAGGGATTGATTTTGCAAAAAATAATGGATTTTCACTAATTATTGCCCTAGACTGCGGAATTAAGGCAGAGGATAAAATTGATTATGCTAATTCTTTGGGTATTGATTTCATTATTTGCGACCATCACCTACCGAGTGAACGACTACCGAGAGCCTATGCTGTACTTGACCCAAAAAGGAAAGATTGCCGCTACCCTTTCAAGGAATTATCAGGTTGTGGTGTTGGTTTTAAACTTTGTCAAGGACTTAATACTATCTATAAAATACCTGAAAACGAGCTATTTGAACTTACAGATTTATTAGCAATTTCCATTGCAGCGGATATCGTATCAATGACAGGAGAAAATAGATATCTCACAAAAATTGGACTTAAAAATTTAAGAAAAACCCGCAAAATAGGGTTAAGGTTATTAATTCCAAATGAAAAACTTGCCTCTTATGATGTATCAAATATTGTTTTTGAGATAGCACCAAAAATCAATGCTACGGGGAGAATTTCTCACGCTAAATCTTCTGTGGAATTAATGATTTCCGATAACTTAAAAGAAGCTCGAAACATCGTAAGCAAAATAATGGATTTAAATGATGAAAGACGCGAATTAGATACAATATCCACCATAGAAGCAATTAGTCAAATCACCAATAATCAGCAAGAAAATAATTTCTCAACTATTGTATATAATCCTGAATGGAACAAGGGAGTGATAGGTATTGTAGCCTCTCGTCTTACGGATATTTACTACAAGCCTACCCTCGTTTTTACCGATGGAAATAATGGCGAATTGATTGCTTCCGCTCGGTCTGTAGCAGATTTTAATGTGCATCAAGCGTTAGATTTATGCTCAGATCTATTACTGAAATTTGGTGGACATCAGGCCGCTGCAGGACTATCTATGGTGAAGGATAATTTTGATGAATTCAAAGTGAGATTTGAAAAAATCGTTTCTGAAAGAATACAAGAACATCAAAAGACTCCAAGCATCCAGATTGATACCGATATACATATCAATGATTTGAATAGGGATTTTTTTAGTTTTCATAGAAAATTGGCACCTTTTGGCCCTCATAATATGAAACCTATTTTGGTACTAAAAAATCAAAAAGTATCAGGGCAAGTCCGTACAATGGGAAAAGAAGATAAGCACTTAAAATTTTTCATTAAAAACGAATCTAATGGAAAGAATATCGAGTGTGTAGGTTTTAAACTTGGAGATTTCGCAGATAATTTTAAGGAGAAAAGATTCGATATCGCCTTCACGGTAGAGGAAAATCACTGGAAAGGAAATATCTCATATTACCTGAATATAAGAGATATAAGATTTTTATAATAAAAAATATGAAATGAAAATAGGTCTTTTTTTTGGTTCGTTTAATCCCATTCATATTGGGCATCTTATCTTGGCAAATTACATTGTTGAATATTCTGATATAGACGAATTATGGTTTGTAGTAAGTCCGCAAAATCCATTCAAAAGTAAAAAAACACTTCTTAATGACTATATTCGCCTAGAAATGGTAGAGTTGGCTACTAAAAATTATCCCAAAATGAAGGTTTCTAATATTGAATTCTCATTACCAAAACCGAGTTACACCATCGATACTCTCGCTTATTTGAAAGATAAATACCCTCAGCATAGTTTTGCAATTATAATGGGTGAGGACAATTTAGAAACGCTACATAAATGGAAAAATGCAGATTTCTTAGTTGATAATCATTTGATTATCGTATATCCACGAGTTTTTAATCATCAAGAAAAAAAATCAAAATACCAAAATCATGAAAATATCCGTTTTGTGCAGGCTCCTATTATTGAGCTATCGGCCACAGAGATTCGAGATATGATAAAATCAAAGAAAAACTACCGCCCAATGCTTCCACCAGAGGTTTATGAGTATATCGAAAAAAATTGGTTCTATCAATAAAAATCAGCCTATTTTCATAAGCTGATTTTATTTTTTACTGTCGTATCCACTTCCATAGTTCCTTCCAAGTGATTTTATTCCCATAAGTAAGAATTCCTATTCTATAAATTTTAGAAGCCAAAAATATCATCAAAACCACTGCCCCAACAAGTAACATTAGTGAAAGGAAAATTTGCCAAATAGGTACTCCAAAGGGCATTCTAGTAATCATTGCAATAGGAGATGTCAGCGGAATAATAGATAACCAAAAAGCTATTGGCCCATCAGGATTATTGATAATACTCACACTTCCATACACACTGATAATGAGCGGAATCATACCAATTAATGTAAATTGCTGAGTCTCAGTCTCATTATCTACTGCTGAACCAATCGCTGCATATATAGAACTATAAAAAATATATCCTAATATGAAATAAAGTAAAAATACCACAATTAGCAATGGAAAATCAATTTCATTAATCACAGAAAAAATATTATGTATAACCTCTTGTTTATCAGTGCTATTACTCATTATCGGTATTTGAGAAATGGTTCCCGTAGAGAGTTCCGTTCCGATTAGAAAATTTGCTGATATGACCATTGTAATCCAGATAGAAAATTGTGTAAAAGCTACCAGTGTAACCCCAAAAATCTTTCCTGCCATCAACTCAAACGGCTTCACAGAGGAAATAATTACCTCCACTACACGAGTGTTTTTTTCCTCTAAAACGCTTCTCATTACACGAACTCCATAAAGAATGATAAATATAAAAACCACATACATTGATACCCCACCAATGAATGATTTTACCTTGAAAGATAAATCCGAATCGGTATTATTTTTATCATTGATATTCTCTACATTAATGGAAATTTCTTTTTCTATATCTTTAATCTGCCCTTCATTTAGGCCGAGAGATTTTATTTTTTCCCTTTGTATTATTTCATTTAGATCTTTGTTTATCAAATCTTTATTATCATAACCAATATTTTTATTCACTAAAAGTTTTATCTCTTTTTGTAGGACACTTAGCCCCTGTTCATTTAATGCTGGGATTATTAATATACCATCTATTGTCTCCTCTTTTTTAAGATTAGATTTTATTGTTTGGGTATTGTCTTCGTTAATTATTTCATAGGAAATCCTATCAGTTGATTTTATGTGTTGGGCAATCATTCCTGATTTATCCAAAACTTGTATTCTGCTAAAAGTTTCATTTGCCTTAAAGATAAAACCGATAATGCCCCCAAAAAGAATTATCAACAATGGTGTGAAAAGTGTAAGTAATATAAACGATTTTTTCTTTACTTGTGTAAGATATTCTCGTTTGGTGATTAATATAATATTTCTCATTTTTTATAAATTTTATTTTACAGCTTGGATGAAAACTTCATTCATACTTGGTATTTTTTCATTGAAAGTACGGATTTGTCCAATTTCCATTAATTCTAGTAAAAATTGTTTTTGATTAATAATCTTGGTTATTTCAAAAGATGCAATGCCATTTTCTTTTTTCAAATTATCAAAAGAATAAGTTTTTATATAACTGTCTAATTTATCTTCATCATAATGAGATATTGCAATTTCAAAAATATTTTGTTTGAATTTTTCCCTTACCTCAAATATTTTTCCGTCAATCACCTTTTTAGAATTATTGATAAGCGTAACGAATTCACACATCTCCTCCACACTTTCCATTCTATGAGTAGAGAGTATGATAGTTGTCCCCTGTTCTTTTAGTCGGATGATTTGTTCCTTGATGAGATTAGCATTTACGGGGTCAAACCCAGAGAAAGGCTCATCAAGTATGAGTAACTTTGGGCGATGCAAAACGGTCGTTACGAATTGTATTTTTTGTGCCATTCCTTTGGAAAGTTCGGATATTTTTTTCTTCCACCATTGGTCGATATTTAGCCGTTCAAACCACTTTTTAGCCTCTGCCAATGCATCATTTTTCGACATGCCTTTCAGTTCTCCGAAATACAATAATTGGTCTCCAATAGACATATTTTTATAAAGTCCCCTTTCTTCGGGCATATATCCTATATCCCTGATATTGTTAAGATTAAGCCTATTTCCATTAATAAAAATCGTTCCTGAATCAGGTTGAATAATTTGATTAATAATCCGAATAAAAGTCGTTTTCCCCGCTCCATTGGGGCCAAGTAGTCCATAAATAGACCCTTCGGGAACTTCAATAGAAAAATCCTGTAAGGCAACCTTGTTTCCATGATTGTATGCCTTGGTGATATTCTCCGCTTTTAGCATTGTTCTTATTTTTTAAGTTAGTTTAAAATCATCTTATTTTATTACAATATTATTTCGTATAATTTCGGTAAAAATCTTTTACTTCTTCTATGATTTCATCCATCTCACTGAGAGTAAAAATTTCTAAAAATTTCTTTCTAAAATCCTTAAAATGAGGTATTCCACGAAAATAATTACTATAATGCTGTCTCATCTCTATCAGTCCTAACCTCTCGCCTTTCCACTCTGCCGACCATTCTGCATGCTGGCGAACAGCCAAGAGTCTATCCTCTATCGTAGGCTCTGCCAGAATCTCCCTCGTTTGGAAATAATGTTTTATTTCATTAAAAATCCAAGGATATCCAATCGCTCCACGGCCAATCATTATCCCATCACAGTCGTATTTATTTTTGTATTCTAAGGCCTTCTCGGGGCTATCTACATCACCATTACCAAAGATAGGAATCTCTATATTTGGATTGTTTTTAATTCTGGAAATATGCTCCCAATCGGCCTCGCCTTTGTACATTTGAGAACGAGTACGGGCATGTATCGTTAGTGCCTTGATACCTACATCTTGGAGTCTCTCTGCTACCTCGTCGATATTAATACAAGTAGAGTCCCAACCAAGGCGCGTCTTTACGGTAACGGGCAAATGTGTAGATTTCACAACAGCTTTCGTAAGACTGACCATCAAATTAACATCCTTCAAAACCCCGGCTCCCGCTCCTTTGGATACGACCTTTTTTACAGGACATCCAAAATTAATATCTACTAAATCTGGCTCTACAGTCTCTACAATTCGAGCTGACATAGCCATTGCCTCTTCATCTCCTCCAAAAATTTGGATACCAATAGGACGCTCATAATCAGATATATCTAATTTTTTTCTTGATTTAATAGCATCGCGAATTAATCCCTCAGACGAAATAAACTCCGAGTACATCAAATCTGCTCCATGTAATTTGCATAATCTCCTAAATGGTGGATCGCTAACATCTTCCATCGGTGCTAAAAGTAGCGGATAATCAGGAAGTTCTATATTTCCAATCTTTATCATAGTAAGCAAATGTACGGATTTTTTTATATTCTTATCACTAAAATATTTTTAAAAACTCCTCTGCTCTAGTCATCAAGTATAAAATAATTTAGAATCGATATTTATTATTAATCCATTCTTTTCGAATTAAATAAATTAACTATTGATAATCAATAATTTATACACTAATTGTTTTCTTCTATACTTCAAATAGTGTTTTATTAATAAATTTATCCTTAATTTTGTACATTATTTTTCTAACAAATGGAAAATCTTACAAAAGAACAAAGTACGCTTACCAATAAACCGAAGTGGATTCGTGTAAAACTTCCTACGGGAAAAAAATATAGAGACCTCCGCTCTTTGGTGGATAAATATAAACTTAACACTATTTGCCAAAGTGGTTCTTGTCCTAATATGGGAGAATGCTGGGGTTATGGGACAGCTACCTTTATGATTTTAGGAAATATCTGTACCCGAAGTTGTGGTTTTTGTGGTGTAAAAACGGGCAGACCGCTAGATGTGAATTGGGATGAACCAGAAAAAATTGCTCGTTCTATCAAATTGATGAAAATCAAGCATGCAGTACTCACTTCTGTAGATAGAGATGACTTAAAAGATATGGGGTCTATTCTTTGGGCTGAGACAGTGAACGCGGTTCGTAGAATTTCTCCAGGTACTACAATGGAAACGCTCATACCCGATTTTCAAGGAGTTACAAAAAATCTTGATAGATTGGTAGAGGTAGCACCAGAGGTAATTTCTCATAATATGGAAACAGTGGAAAGACTCACAAGAGAAGTGCGAATCCAAGCGAAATATCAACGAAGCCTTGATGTACTAAAATACCTAAAATCAGCAGGGCAAAGACGTACAAAGACGGGAGTAATGCTCGGCTTAGGCGAGGAGAAAGATGAAGTATTCCGTACGATTGAGGATATCAGAAATGCCGATGTCGATGTAATCACCTTAGGTCAGTATCTCCAACCAACACGAAATCACTTACCTGTGAAAAAATTCATTACACCGGAGGAATTCGAAGAATTTGGTGAGTTTGCAAGAAGTTTAGGATTCCGCCATGTGGAAAGTTCGCCATTAGTAAGGTCTTCTTACCACGCAGAAAAACATATACATTAAAATAACACAAAATTAAATGAGTTTTTTAGATTTAGCAAAAAATAGATATACTACAAAAACCTATTCTGATAAAAAAATTGATGAAAATAAGATAGAGGAATTAAAGGAAATCCTTAGATTAAGTCCATCTTCTATCAATTCCCAGCCATGGCATTTCACTTTTGTAGGTAATCCAGAAGTGAAAGAAAAATTGGCAAAAGTATCTTTTGTCAATGAACAAAAAATACGGGAAGCAAGCCATTTAGTAGTATTTTCGGTGATTGATAACTTAGAAAAATTTGAAGAATTTATTACAAATAATCTACATCCATTGGCAGTAGATTATTACAAAAATGCTATAAAATCACGAGGAAATGAAGTAGCGAAGTATTGGCTAGAGAAGCAAGTTTATATTTCATTAGGATATTTTCTAACAGCTTGTGCAAGTGAGGGAATAGACTCTACTCCTATGGAGGGACTTATAGGTAGCGAATACGACAAGATTCTGAATAACAATGGCTATCGTACATTATTTGCTGTAGCAATAGGCTATCGTAATGAAGAAGACGGTAACCAGCCATATATCACCCCAAAGTCTCGTCTTCCATTGGGAGATATCATTTCGGAAATTTAGACTGAATTTTATTTAAAATAGAAAAAAGAGGTATGAAAATCATACCTCTTTTTTACTATTCATTACGATATTCCATATTTCTTAATTTTGGATTAAAGATTGCTACTATCAAGGCAATGAGTAGCGTCATACTACCACCAAAGACTACCGACCTTGCAACACCTAAAATCTTAGATGCTACCCCACTCTCAAACTGCCCCATTTCGTTACTTGACATTATAAATATAGAATTGACACTCAGTACTCTACCTCTAATTTTATCAGGTGTCTTTAGTTGGATAATCGTTCCACGAATTACAACAGAAATACCATCAAACATACCACTAAGCATCAACATAAAGAAAGATATCCAATAAATTTCTGATAATCCAAAGCCGACAATACAAAATCCAAAGCCGAATATCGTAGCCAATAGGATTTTCCCCTGATGTCTTTGTAAAGGTATAAAAGACAAAGTAATAATTATCAGCATAGAGCCAATATCCGAAGCTGCATTGAGCAATCCAAAACCTTTTGCTCCAACTTTTAAAATATCTGTCGCAAAGGCAGGAATCATCGCTACAGCACCACCAAATAACACAGCAAACATATCCAAACACAACGCTCCCAAAATCTCTTTCGTATTATAGATATATAAGATTCCCTCTTTTAGACTTTCCATTAATTTCACCTCATTTTTATTATGTTCTGATGGTTGTTTATCTAATGTTGAAAAAAAAGATAATGCTATAAACATCAATAAAATAATAACCAATAAGGTATATTTCACCCCGATGAAGGAAATCAAAAGGCCACCAACAGCGTGGCCACCAACAGATGCAGAGAGGAAGGTTGCTTGATTTAAGGTAATGGCATTTGGTAATACTTCTTTACTCACAATTTTTGGTATCATTGCAGGAAGTATTGGCCCTAAGAAAGCCCTACAAAACCCCGTAAAAAAAATAATTCCATAAATTAAAAAAGCTATTATAGGACTACTAAATACCTCCTTACCAAAAAAAGTTATCGCATAAGTTTTCTCTAAAAATCCCCAAGAATCCGCATTAAAAGCCAATAAACACAGCCCTCCAATGAGGAAAATATAAAGTCCATTAATAGACAAAAGCATCTTCCGTTTCTCATTCATATCTACCATGTGTCCAGCATATAAAGCCGACGAAATAGCAGGAATAACCTCCGAAAGGCCTATTACTCCAATAGCAAAAGGATTTTTCGTAATTTGATAAATCCACCAACCGAGTAGAGTTCCCAGCATACGAAAACCCAATATAAGCGAAAAACGACCTATCAACAATCGCCTAAATTGTAGATTTTGTAATGTTTTTAATGGTGTTAGTGAAATCATAATTCTTCTGATTCTTCTATTAATTTTACATATGTTTGATATCTAGTTTCTGATATTTCCCTATTATTAATACCTTGTAAAACCGAACATTTAGGCTCGTTAATATGCAAGCAATTATGAAATTTACAGTCTCTTCCCTTCCTAAATATCTCAGGAAAAAAATGCTGAATTTCCTCTTTTTTTACATCAATCATAGCGAATTCTCTTACCCCAGGTGTATCTATCACCGAGCCTCCAAAATCCCAAAAATACATATGAGCAAAAGTCGTGGTATGTTTTCCCTTCAGATGAGCATCAGAAATATCCCCTATACGAATATCAAGATTTGGTTGGAGTGTATTTACCAAAGTAGATTTTCCACACCCTGAATGACCAAAAAATACAGATACATTATTTTTTAACTGGTCTTTCAAAATATCTAAATTAACCTTTGTAACGGAGGAAATTTTCAGTACGGAATATCCTATTCTTTCATACTCTAATAATTTATTTTCAATCAAAGAAAGTTCTTCATCAGACAAAGTATCTATCTTATTAAGCAAAATAAGAGGTTTTATATTGTAAGCCTCGCAACAAGCCAAAAACCTATCTAAAAAACCGAATGAAGTCTCTGGATATTTTAATGTAAAAATAAAACACGCCAAGTCTATGTTAGACGCAATGATATGGGATTCTTTTGATAAATTGACCGACTTACGAATAAGATAATTTTTCCGTGGCTCAATCTTAGTAATCCAAGCAATATTATCTTGCTCCAACTGAAATTCTACAAAATCTCCTACCGACAGTGGATTTGTCAATCTGCTTTTCAGTAGTTTGAATTTTCCTCTAATCCTCGCTTCGTAAATAATCTGTGTGCCAAGCTCTTTTACATGATACCAGCTCCCCGTAGATTTGATAACTAAACCTTTCAATATATATCTTTTTATTTCATTATTTTATTCTGAACCTCTACTGATTCCTCGTGAATTGCTTTAAATACTTTTTCCACAAAGTCTTGTGAAAGTCCAATTTCATTCGCTTTCAAAGTGGCATAATCTGTAATTGTTTTCCATCTATCTGGTTGAAAAATAGTAAGGTTATTTTCCTTTTTTAAAACACCAATTTTCTGAGCAACTTTCATCCTATTTGCCAATAAATCAATCAGTTGAGAATCTATATCCGAAATGAGCATTCGATGTTGTTCGAGTTGTTCCTCATATCCAAAAATATTAGTATTTCGCACTTTTAAATTTCGAATGATATTTGCTAAAACCTCAGGGGTAATCTGCTGTGAAGCGTCAGACCACGCCAAATCGGGAGTACAATGTGTCTCTATCATAGCTCCTTGATAACCCAAATTAAGTGCCTCTTGGGTAATATCCGCCAGCCCTATCCTATTCCCACAAATATGGGATGGATCTATAATCATCGGGATATTAGGAAACTGATTTTTGAAATCCAATGCAATTTGCCAATTCGGAATATTTCTATATTTCGTTTTTTGGTAAGTAGAAAAACCACGATGTATCACTCCAATATTTTTTATCCCTTGTCCAATAAGTCTCTCCAAGGCTCCTATCCATAGCGGTAGGTCAGGATTTACAGGGTTTTTCACCAAAATAATCTTGTCGGTACCTCTCAGGGCATCGGCAATTTCCTGTACGGTGAATGGATTAACTGTAGAACGAGCTCCTATCCACAGAATATCCACATCAGCTTTTAAACATGCTTCTATATGATGAACATTAGCGACTTCCGTTGCAATTAAAAAACCAAATTCGTCTTTTACTTTTTTTATCCATGATAATCCAATTTCTCCAACTCCTTCAAAGCCATTAGGTTTTGTACGCGGTTTCCAAATACCTGCTCTAAAAATAGGTACTCCCACTTCAGTCTTTTTTATTCTCTCAGCGGTGGACAATATTTGTTGCTCACTTTCAGCACTACACGGTCCTGCAATCATCAAAGGATTACTGAAATTATTAATCCAATCACATTTTATATCCTTCAAATTCATTACATCATCTTTTTAGTCAATATTTAACATTCCCTTCAATTCCTCTATCGTAAATGGAGGTTCTTTCTTATGTAACATGGCGTGGCAATTAGGGCAAACAGGTCTTAAATCTTCAATAGGGTCTATCATATATTCTTCCTTAATATCTGATATTTTGACTAAGTGGTGAATGTGTATAAAATTCTTTCCTATTTCTCCATAAGTTTTTTCAATAAGTCTATATGGTATTTTTTTCACCGCCCTTCTTCTCCAACTCCCTATTATACCATTTAAAGGAGCATGTTTTTTGTACCCCAAAATAGGTGCGATTTTCCCAGCAGAGAATTTATGTTCTTCACACACATATAATTCCTTTAGAATAGATGTATTTTTCTGATTAGTTACTTTTTCATCAGTCAAAACATCTATCCATTGTTCTTTTGTTAAGCTAGTTCCAACGCAACAGGGTTCATCTAATTCCATTTTTATTACTATTGAATATTTTTAATATTTTCTTTTTCTATAAAAATTTAAACAAAGGTAAGGAAAATTTATAAAAACTCCCCCACAAAACTTGCAGGGGAGAGATTATTACTATTATTAATTTACATTAACCTATAAGTACTGCCAAAGGTTGTTCCAAATAAGTTTTCAATGTTTGTAAAAATGCTGCACCTGTAGCACCATCTATTACTCTATGGTCGCAAGCTAATGAAAGTTTCATCGTATTGCCTATGACAATTTCGCCATCTTTTACGATTGGTTTTTCTATGATAGCACCTACAGAAAGAATTGCTGCATTTGGCTGATTGATGATAGATGTAAATGTTTCAATACCAAACATTCCAAGATTAGAGATTGAGAATGTTGAGCCTTCCATCTCATTTGCTTTCAATGCTTTTGTTTTTGCTCTAGAAGCCATATCTTTCACACCAGCAGAAATTTGACTGTAGCTCATATAGTCAGTATTTTTCAATACCGGAACTACCAATCCATCTGGCACAGCTACCGCTACACCTATATTAATTGCTCCATGATGAACGATTTTATCATTAGCCCAAGTAGAATTTACTTGTGGGTGTTTTCTAAGAGCCATTGCTGTAGCCTTAATTACCATATCATTGAATGAAATTTTGGTATCAGGTACAGAATTGATTTCTTTTCTGAACTTAATAGCATTATCCATATTAATTTCTACCATTAAGTAGTAGTGTGGTGCAGAGAATTTAGACTCAGAGAGTCTTCTTGCTATCACATTTCTCATTTGAGAGTTTGGTGTTTCTGTTGTTTCACCACCAAAGAAACTTGGTACGGAACTAGTAGTTACTGCAGGTTTTTCTGCTTTTTCTACATTAGCAGGAGCTACGGCAGGCTTATAGTTTTCAATATCTCTTCTTACTATTCTACCATTTTCACCTGTTCCTTTAATAGTTGATATATCAATTCCTTTATCAGAAGCCATTTTTCTTGCCAATGGAGATATTGCAATTCTACCATTTTCAGTACCTTTATTGTTCGCAGTACTTGCTACTAGTTGAGCAGGTGCAGAAACATCTTTGCTTGCTACTTTTGATGCTTGACCACCTCCATTAATAATAACTGATACATCAGTTCCTGCAGGACCTATAATTGCTAAAATAGTATCCACAGGAGCGGAACCTCCTTCTTCTACTCCTATATAAAGGAGTGTTCCGTCATATTCAGATTCAAAATCTTGTGTTGCTTTATCAGTTTCAATTTCAGCAATAATATCACCTTCTTTTACAGCATCACCTACTTTGAAGTTCCACTTAGCAACTTTACCCTCAGTCATTGTATCAGATAGTCTTGGTACATTTACTACCTCTACACCTGCTGGAATTTCTACAGCTACCTCTACATATTCTTCATTTGTAGCAACTACTGCCTCTTGTTGTTGTGGGGCAGAGCTACTACCTCCGCTTATAAGAGCTGAAATATCTTCTCCCTGCTGACCAATAATAGCCAAAATAGTATCCACTGGTGATGATCCTCCCTCTTCTACCCCTACATAAAGAAGAGTTCCATTAATTTCAGATTCAAAGTCTTGAACCGCTTTATCGGTTTCAATTTCAGCGATAATGTCACCTTCACTCACAGCATCGCCTACCTTTTTAAGCCATTTTGCCACTTTACCTTCTGTCATTGTATCAGAAAGGCGTGGCATTGTAATTACTTCTGCCATAATTAATTAATTTGGGTATTGGAATTCAAGATTAATCGTTATTTTATCTCTTAAATTTCAATTTATATTAGTTATTTTCTACTTTATCAAGGAATGGATAATCTTCTTGTGCATATACATACTCATAGATTTTCTCCTTATCTGGATAAGGAGAATTTTCCATAAATTCCACACATTCTTCTACAAATTCTTTAGAAGTATTATCAATTTTTTCTAATTCTTCTTCTGTAGCCCAATTATTCTCTAAGATTCTACTTTTCACGATAAGGATTGGGTCTTGTCCTTTGTATTCCTCTACTTCCTCTTTGGTTCTATATGGCTCAGCATCAGACATTGAGTGCCCTCTATATCTATATGTTCTTGCTTCTATGAATGTAGGTCCTTCGCCTCTTCTTGCTCTTTCGATAGCTTCATAAGCAGCCTCTGCTACTTTTTCAGGGTCCATAGCATCTACTGCGAGGCACGGCATTTCATAACCTAAACCTAATTTGTAGATATCCTCGTGGTTAGCAGTTCTTTTCAATGAAGTTCCCATTGCATACTGATTATTTTCCACAACGAAAACTACTGGTAATTTCCAGTTCATAGCCATGTTAAACGTCTCGTGTAAAGAACCTTGTCGAGCTGCTCCATCACCAAAGAAACATATATTTACAGCCTTTCTATCAAAATATTTATCAGCAAAAGCGATACCTGCTCCCAATGGTATTTGTCCGCCAACGATTCCGTGTCCGCCATAAAATCTGTGTTCCTTACTAAAAATATGCATAGAACCACCCATACCACCAGAAGTACCTGTAGCCTTACCACAAAGTTCAGCCATAATTCTTCTAGGATCAACACCCATAGCCATTGGGTGAATATGGCAACGATAAGCAGTAATCATACTATCCTTCGTTAAATCCATTGCGTGAGTAAATCCAGCTGGAATAGCCTCTTGCCCATTATACAAGTGTAAAAAACCTCTAATTTTTTGTTTTAGATAAAGAGAACGACATTTATCTTCAAAGCGTCTCCACATTGTCATATCAGTATACCATTTCAGATATACTTCTTTAGAAAATTCCTTCATAGTTTTTAGAAATTATATTGCAAAAATAAAAAAATATTTTTTGTTAATAATATTATTTAAATAGTTTTTTCAATATTTATAATTGATTCTATAGAATAATTTTTATAAAATATCTCAAAAAATAGTAATAATTATATTGATTATCAGTAAATTAAATAACATAATTTCAGACTTATATGACCAAAATATTTTTTACCATTGATATTGAAAATCCTGTTCTTCATCAGTTACAATACCTAATGCATCATAAATGTATTGAAATGTAGATAGTAATACTGGGCGTCCGCCAATAATACATACATCGTGCTCAAAATGAGCAGATGGCTTATTATCTTGGGTAGTAACGGTCCATCCATCGGAATGGAAAGTTATTTTCTCCGTTCCAAGATTTATCATTGGTTCTATAGCTAAAACGATTCCGTCTTTTAGCACTTTTCCACTACCTTTTCTTCCATAGTTTGGCACCTGCGGGTCTTCGTGAAGCTCTCTCCCTACACCATGCCCTACGAGTTCTCTCACTACACCATAGCCGTGGGACTCACAATAGGTTTGTATAGCATTAGAGATATCGCCTACTCTTTTGCCTCTTATACACTGCTCTATACCCTTATAAAGGGACTTTTTAGTTATCTCTAAGAGTTTTTTTACCTCTGGGTTTACTTCTCCCACTTCAAAGGAATAAGCATGGTCACCATAAAAACCATTCATATACACCCCACAATCCACCGAAATAACATCACCATCTTCCAATGGTTTGTCATTCGGTATTCCATGTACTACCTGTTCGTTTGGAGAAATACACAAGGTATTTGGGAAATTATACATTCCTAAAAATCCAGGTTTTCCACCATTATCAAGAATAAAATCGTGGGCTAACCTATCCAAATACAGCGTAGAAACACCAGGTTTAATCTCTTTTGCTAGCATTCCTAATGTTTTAGAAACAAGCAAGCAAGACTCTCTCTGTATTCGTATTTCGTCTAATGTTTTTAGTTGTATCATTGTATATTCTTTTAGTAAAATTACTAATTTTTCTTGTTTAAAATATTAATTAATTTTAGTAATTATTCTACCAAAACCAACCTCTTTTCTTACTTCTTTTTAACTTAGAATAAGCAAGCACCTCTTTACCTTCTACACGAAATTCTATTTTTTCACTGATAATATTATAGACCTCACCCCAACCAGGAAATCCACCAAGATTTCTATCGTCTATAAACAAATCTGCATCTATTTTTCTTGACTGCGTTTCTCCATCAAAAATCTCCCCTTCAAAACTAGAATTTACAGCATAAAATTCCACTCCATTTTTCCTACAAAACTCCACAGCTTCCTCTAAGTATTTACCACTCCTATACGTCCAAAGGATTAGTCTATACCCTTCAGATTGTAATTTTTTTAGAGTTTCAAATGCAAAAATATTGGGTTTTCCGATTTTCGGATAAGCATCTTCTACGATGGTCCCATCAAAATCTATGGCTAGTTTTTTATTACTTTTTATCACTTGTTTTTTAATTTTTAATGCAAATATACTACTTTTATACTTATGCCGTAATATTATTTAAGAAAAGTTTCACTATACATTTTGTTATTAAATTACTAATTTCTACCTTTGTGATTATTTTTAATCAGCAGATGGATTTATCAATTATCATACCCTTTTTTAATGAGAAAGATTCTCTTAATGAGCTATTTAATAGAATAAATAAAGTTTGTACAGAGCATCAATATACCTATGAAGTTTGGTTCGTAGATGATGGCAGTACAGATTCTTCTTGGGAAATTATAGAACAATTAAAAGAGCAATTTCCACAAGTAAAGGGGATAAAATTTTCCCAAAATTATGGAAAATCACAAGCTCTACATGCGGCTTTTAGTAGAGTAATCGGCAATGTCGTGATTACAATGGATGCTGATTTGCAAGATTTTCCAGAGGAAATTCCCGAACTTTACGATATGGTCGTAGAGGGAAATTACGACATCGTTTCGGGTTGGAAGAAAAAGAGATTTGATAATGTTATGACAAAAAATCTTCCATCTAAGCTATTCAATGCAGCTGCAAGAAAAGTTTCAGGAGTATTTCTCCACGATTTTAATTGCGGATTAAAAGCTTATAAAAAACAAGTTGTGAAGTCTATAGATGTCTATGGAGATATGCACCGATACATTCCCGTACTAGCAGCCAATGCAGGTTTTCGGAAAATCACGGAAAAGCCCGTACAGCATCAAGCTCGCCCATATGGCGTGTCCAAATTTGGTACCGAACGATTTATTCGTGGTTTTTTAGATTTGGTTACCCTCTGGTTTGTGAGTCGTTTTGGTGGGCGTCCAATGCATTTTTTTGGAGCAGTTGGTACTCTTATGTTCCTCGTAGGCTTCTTATCCGCACTTTGGTTGGGGATTTCGAAGTTGGTAGATGTATATTATTTCAAAATTTATGGCAATCTCATTGCCAATAATCCTTGGTTTTTCATTTCCCTCACGATGATGACACTCGGGACAATGTTGTTTATCGGTGGTTTTTTGGGAGAACTTATAGTACGAACCAAACGAGAACATAAAAATTATCACATTGAAACAGAGTTTTAATTTATTCAAGAAAAAGCAATCCTAAAAATTAGGATTGCTTTTTTAATGCTGACAACTTCTATTAAAAACGAAAAAACTTGAAAACTTTTTTTTTTATTTCAGTTTTGTTTTATATCTTTGCATCCGAAATTATGGAACAGAAAAATAAATTTTTAGAAAAAGCATTAGCTCTATTCCTAGAAAATGGGGCTAAAACTCTTACGATGGACGATATTGCTCGAGAGTTTGGAATGTCTAAACGGACTATCTACCAGCACTATAAGAATAAGGAGGAGTTATTAGATTCTGTTTTGGATTTTCACACAGATATGGTAATTTCTAAATTGAAAGCTATTACAGAAATTGAAAACCTCAATTCCGTAGAGAAAATGCTTATCCGTGATGAAGATTTACAAAAATTATCAAACAACCAAAAATCTATTTTTATTAGGCAGGTCAAGAAATATTACTCAAATCTTAGCAAAAAAAATGCTATAAAGGCCTATGAAAAACTAAAGACCATATTCATTAGTAATATAGAGCAAGGGCAAAAGGAAGGTTTATATAGAAAAAACATTGATGTTGAGGTAGTTGTAAAAATGGTAATCGTTCTAATGTTTTCTTATGACGAATCTCCTCTAATGGAAAGTGCCAATGCCGACGGCCTAAACCAATATGAATTTAGCAAGCAGGTGATAAAATTTTACCTCAATGCCATTGTAACCGAAGAAGGAAGAAAATTTTTATAAATACTAAAAAATAATGATAAAACGAAGTTTAATTTTAAATCTATCGGCATTACTCTTTGCAGGTGGGATAATCAATGCACAGAGCCGAGAAATATCTCTATCTGAGGCCATAAAATACGCCTTAGAAAATAAGGCCGATGCGGAAAAGGCTAGGCTAAACATCAAAAAAGGAGATGCTGAAATAAAACAAGTGAAAGCCAATGCACTACCAAAGGTAAGTATCATAAGTAATACAACTTATAACCCTATATTACAAGAAATGGTAATCCCAAGTTTCATCAACCCAAGTGAGACCATAAAAATGACAATGGGACAAAAATGGATTTCTAACAATACGCTACAAGTCCAGCAAATGCTCTTTAATCAATCGGTATTCGTTGGATTAAAGGCAGCAAAAACCACAAAGGAATTCTATGTGCTAAATGCCCAACTCACAGAGGAACAAATCATTGAGAAAGTTGCAGAAGCCTACTATCAAGTATATCAATCGGAGCAAATGTTGGAGAATTTAGACGAAAATTTAAAACTCACTGAGCAGACAAAAAATATAATTAAAGGGCTATACGATGCAGGACTGGCAAAAAAGATTGATTATGATAGAACCATCGTGGCACTCAATAATGTGAAAGCTTCTCGCCAGCAGGTAGTAAATGCCGTACAATTAAGTGAAAACGCCTTAAAATTCATCATAGGAATGCCTATGGAAGAGGAAATCTCCGTACCGAAAGATACTTTTGCTCCAAGCGTATTGGTGGAAAATACCGATAGCATTGATATCTCTGAGCGAACAGAATTAAAAGTTTTAAATAAACAATTAGAATTATTAAACTGGAAAATTGAGGCATCAAAATCCAACTTCTACCCTACGGTAAATCTGCAAGGAACCTACTCTATGTACGGACAAGGACCCAAAATGCCTTGGTGGAATGGTACTCAACATGGTGTATATTGGTCTGATGTATCGGCTATTACACTCAATATTTATATTCCTATCTTCTCAGGATTTGCCAATAAAGCCAAAATAGAGTTAGATAAAATTGAACTTGATACTGCTCAAAAAACACTCCGCGATACCAAACTTGGTCTGGACTTGGCCTATAAAAATGCTAAAACTCAGTTGAAAAATACGGAAATCACTATCAACAATCAACAGGCCAATGTGGAACTCGCCAATGAAGTGCTTAGCAACACGCGAAATAATTATAAATTCGGTTTGGCAACTCTAAACGATATACTAGATGCCGAAAAAGATTTAGTAGAAGCGAAAAATAACCTCACAAAAGCCAAAATAGACTATAAATTGGCGGAGGTATCTCTTCTAAAAGCACAAGGAAAATTAAGAAGCCTAACCCAAAATTAACGCATTAACGAAATTAAATTCATAAATAAACATTTAACAATGAAGAAAATAATCACAAGTGTATTAGCAATTGTAGTCCTCGGAGGAGGAGCCTATTATATTCTCAATAAAAACAAAACGAAAAACGCCGAAAAGGTAGCCGCAGTAGCAGAAAAAAACTCTTCGGTAGCAGTGAGAACAGCGAAGGTAACCTCCGAAATCATTGACGATACTTTCTCCGTGAATGGAAATTTCTTACCCGAAACAGCAACTATCGTAGCTTCGGAAACCGCAGGACAAGTCGTAGCCTTATATGTAAAAGAAGGAAGCATAGTGTCCCCAGGACAGGTAATTGCTAAATTAAAAGGCGATAAACAAGATGTAGGTATAAATAATGCACAAATTGCTCTTGACCAAGCCATCGCTGCATTAAACCGATACGAAGCAGCTTACAAAACAGGCGGAGTTACCGCTCTACAACTTGACCAAGCACGATTCCAAGTAAAACAAGCAAGAACGCAACTACAATCAGCTCAACTTAACTCGAAAGATACAGTAGTAATATCCAAAGTAAGAGGTATCGTAAATAAAAAATCCGTGGAGGTAGGTGTAGTCGTAGGAGCAGGAACAGAAATTGTGCAAGTAGTGGATATATCCTCGCTAAAACTAAAAGTCGATGTAGATGAATCGCTCGTTACTAAACTATCATTAGGACAAATCGTAAAAGTAAAACCTGCGGTAATAGATGGCGAAATTGATGGGCGAATCACCTTTATTGCACCAGCATCAAACGGAGCCTTGAAATTCCCTGTGGAAATCACTATAACCAATAACAATACCCTAAAAGCAGGAATGTATGGTACGGCTGTTTTCAGCAATAGCAATAATCAAGAGGTACTCACTGTGCCACGAACTGCCTTCGTAGGGTCTGTGAGTGATAACCAAATCTTCGTCAATAGAAATGGGGTAGCAGAACTTGTAAAAGTAAATTCAGGAGTAAATTATGGTGATAAAGTAGTAATAACCTCTGGACTAAATGCTGGCGACGAAGTAATCACTTCCGGACAAATCAACCTAACCAACGGAGCCAAAATAAGTGTTATAAAGTAATTTTAGCTTTAACTAATTTAACATTAAAATTATATCAATGAAATTAGCAGAAATCTCTATAAAAAGACCCAGTTTGGTGATAGTGATGCTCGCATTGCTCATTATCGGTGGGTTGTTCAGCTACAAGAGTTTGAGCTACGAACTTATCCCAAAATTTGAGGTTAAGGTACTCACTATTGCGACAATATACCCTGGGGCAGGTCCATCTGAGGTAGAATCTACAGTGTCCAAAAAGATTGAAGATGCCGTATCTTCTTTGGAAAATATCAAAAAAATACAATCTAACTCCTACGAAGGAGTTTCTGTGGTGATTATCACCCTAAATAATGAGGCAAATGTAGATGTCGTACTAAATGATGCCCAAAGGAAAGTGAATAGTATCCGTGCTGAATTACCGGATGCGGTGAAAGAGCCATCAATATCAAAATTCTCTCTATCTGATATGCCAATTATTACGATGGGTATCACGGGGAAGCTCACAGAGGCAGAACTTTACGACCTTATAGACCAAAAAATACAGCCTGAATTCTCTCGCATCTCGGGAGTTGCACAAGTAAATATCGTGGGCGGTAGAGAGCGTGAAATCCGTATTAACATAGACCAAAACAAACTTGAAGGCTATGGATTAACAGTACCTCAGGTTCAGCAGATTATCCAAGCGTCTAATTTAGATTTCCCAACGGGTAACCTCAAAACTCGTGATAATACTACCCTTATCCGTCTTTCGGGAAATATATCCTCTGTGGAGCAATTCCGTAATCTTACGATTGCCTCTCTAAATGGTAAAAATATCCTACTCTCTGATGTAGCTGATGTCCAAGATACCCAAAAAGATGCTACAAAAATTGCAAGAATCAATAGCCAGAATACCCTACTCCTACAAGTGCAAAAGCAATCTGATGCCAATGCCGTGGAAGTAAGTAAGCAAGTAGCAAAAAAGATAAAAGATATAGAAGAAGAATATAAAACGCAGAATATCAAGATTTCTGTACCAAACGACACTTCTCTCTTTACCTTGGAGGCTGCCAGCGGTGTAATGTTTGACTTGGGTATCGCTATCGTTCTCGTGGCATTTGTGATGCTCTTCTTCCTGCAATCATTAAGGAATGCCCTTATCGTAATGGTATCTATTCCATCATCATTGATAGCAACCTTCATTGGGATTTATCTATTTGGCTTCACACTCAATTTGATGTCCTTATTAGCCCTTTCTTTGGTTGTAGGTATCTTGGTAGATGATGCCATTGTTGTAATTGAGAATATCCACCGACATATGGAAATGGGTAAAAACAAAGTTCGTGCTGCTTACGACGGAGCATCGGAGATTGGTTTTACGGTAACAGCTATTACAATGGTTATCGTAGTAGTATTTTTACCTATTGCCCTTAGTTCGGGTCTCGTATCAGATATTATTAGACAGTTTTCGGTAGTAGTTGTTATTTCTACGCTATTATCTCTATTAGTATCCTTCACGGTAGTGCCTTGGTTATACTCAAGATTTGGTAAATTAGAGCATATTAGCCAAGAATCCTTCTTTGGGAAAATACTTCACGGATTTGAGAGACAAATAACCAACTTCACACATTGGATTTCTGGATTATTGAGATGGTGTCTTAACAATAAAACGATTACCATCATCATCACTGGATTTTTGTTCCTATCCTCCTTCTTATTAGTTGGTAAAGGATATATCGGGAATGATTTCTTCCCAAGTGTAGAGCGAAGCAAATTTATGGTTCAATTTGAATTAAATAAAGATGCCTCATTAGAGCAGACTAATTTTGCTACACAAAAAGCAGAGCAGTTCATCAATACAAAAAAAGAAGTTGTATCCACCATATCCACCGTGGGGCAGTCTAGCTCGGGTATGGGGGCTTCGCAAGCAACCAACTACAAGTCCGAAATCACCGTAGAATTGGTGAAAAAAGACCAAAGAGCAGAGAAATCTACAAAGGTATATTCTGCTAAACTCAAAAGAGAATTAGAAAAAATCCTACCTGGGGTGAAGGTAAAAATCGTACCTATGGGCATTATGGGTGCTGAACAAGCCGCTCTACAAATGACCATCACAGGGAACTCTCTAGAAGATGTAATGAAGTATGCTAAACAATCCGAAGCAATCCTTAAAAACATCCCTGGTGCATCCGAAGTAGAATTATCTGTAACTGACGGTAGCCCAGAGATAAAAATTGACATTGATAGAGACAAAATGACGGCTCTTGGATTGAATATTGCCTCCGTAGGACAAACACTAAGAACCGCTTTTAGTGGAAATACCGACTCTAAATTCCGAGAAGGAAACAACGAATACGATATAAATATTATCCTCGACGATGTATTCCGTAAAGATATTGAGAGTATCCGAAATATCAATTTCATAAATCAAGCAGGTGCAAAAGTTACCCTTGCCCAGTTTGCAGATATCAAATACTCCTCTGGGCCATCACTATTGCAGAGATACGATAGGTCTCCATCAGTTACCATCAATGCTTCTGTTGTGGGTAAAACTACTGGGGAAATAGCAAGCGAATGGACAAAGCAATTAGACAAAGTAAAAAAACCTGCTGGCATTGCTTGGCGTTGGGGTGGTAATATGGAAAACCAATCCGAAGGGTTCGGAACATTAGGAATAGCTCTATTGGCGGCATTGCTACTCGTTTATATGATTATGGTAATTCTATACAACGACTTCAAACGGCCTTTTATCGTGATGTTCTCCATTCCTCTTTCCTTAATTGGAGCATTGTGGGGATTGGCACTCACTAATGAGTCTATTAACATTTTCACGATATTGGGTATCATTATGTTGATTGGTCTTGTTGCCAAAAATGCCATCCTCTTAGTAGATTTTGCTAACCATAGAAAATCCGAAGGCGAAACCACCTTTAATGCTCTTATACAAGCAAATCACGCTCGTCTAAGACCAATATTAATGACGACTATTGCGATGGTTATCGGTATGATACCTATTGCAATAGCAAGTGGAGAGGCTTCGGCAATGAATAACGGACTTGCCATCGTAATCATTGGGGGACTTATATCTTCCTTACTACTTACATTGATTATCGTTCCTGTTGTTTATATGATTTTCGTCGGCAACAAAGAAGAAACAAAAGTAGATTACGCCTCTCTAATGGTGGAAGACTACGAACATAAAGAACCAAAAGCCGAGTTCTAATCTCGGTAAATAAATAAGCCCTCATAAATGAGGGCTTATTTTATTTCTCTAAAATATGCAAATACTCTGTTGTAATATTGGTTTTGTAGTTTCTATTCATTCCTTTATCCGCTCTAAAACGAGTATAATGCTGGTTCTATTTTCAAATCTTTCTGGCAGATTTTTTAATATGCTCCATATACAGATGCAGTATTAGCAACCTTATCTGCACTTTCTAATAACGATACTAATAAAAAATAAATGTGATATTTTTATTATTAAAGGCAACCAAGTGTAGAACTCGATTACCTTAAAAAAATCAATATAAATTAACAATTATACCCCTTTTGCCTTCTCTATGGCAGAGGCTAATCCTGCAAGATTTTTACCTCCTGCTGTGGCGAAACCTGCATTTCCACCACCTCCACCTTGTATCTCTCTGGCAAGGTCTTTCACAATATTTCCTGCGTGGTAAGTCCCTTCCAAATCTTCGGATACCCCTACAGAAATCAGTGGTTTGTTATCATAATCGGTGAATATAACAATCACAGAATTAGGCACTTCTCTTTTTAGTTTGAATACTACATCTTTTATAGAACCTGCATCCATTGAAGTTTTCTTCACTAACAATTTTTTACCATTTGCATCCACGAAGTCATTTATCCAATTAGCAGTCTCTGCTTGTGCTTTTTCTCGTTTCAGAGCCTCTACTTCTGATTTTAAATTAGAATTTTCTTCTAATAATTTTTCAACAGACTTTACTATATCTTTGTTTTTCAATAATTTACAAAGTTCTTCTGTTTTCTCTTCTAAGTCTCTAAAATATTCTGCAACTCTATCTGCTGTGATAGCTTCAATTCGTCGGATTCCTGATGCTACAGACCCCTCGGAAACAAGTTTGAAATTACGGATTTCGCCAGTAGATTTCGCATGGGTACCTCCACAAAGTTCGCGAGAACTACCAAACTGTATCATTCTTACATTATCTCCATACTTTTCGCCAAATAGAGCCATGGCTCCTTTGTCCAATGCCTCTTGTATTGGAATATTTCGAAATTCTTGCAATGGGATATTTTCCTTGATTTTGGCATTCACTTTATTCTCTACTTCTACCAACTCTTCATCGGTCATTTTTGAAAAATGAGAAAAGTCGAAACGAAGGTAATCAGCCCCTACATAAGACCCTTTTTGCTCAGCGTGGGTACCCAAGACTTCGCGTAGAGCCTCGTGCAATAGATGCGTTGCAGAGTGATTTGCCTGAGTATTTTTTCTATCTACCTCATATACTTTTGCAACAAATTCTGCTGTAACATCAGCAGGTAATTCATTAATAATAGATATAATGAGGTTATTTTCTTTCTTGGTTTCAAGGACTTCTATCTGTTGTTCTTCATTTATCAATAGGCCTTTGTCTCCCACTTGTCCCCCACCTTCTGGGTAAAATGGAGTCTCGTCTAGCACAATTTGGTAAAACTCACCCTTCTGGTTTTCCACTTTTCTATAACGGGTAATGAATACCTTATTCTCTAACTTGTCATACCCTACAAAGTTCTCAGGTTTTTCATTAATCCAAACCCAATCATATACCTTCTGAGCCGAAGACTGCTTAGAGCGGTTTTTCTGTTTTTCCATTTCTTCATCAAAGCCTTTTTCATCAATAGAAAGACCTTTTTCCTCAGCAATTATTCTTGACAAATCGGCAGGAAAGCCATAGGTATCATACAACTCAAAAACTTCTGCCCCTGGTAAAACTTTCTCATTTTTAGCCAAAGTTTCATTGATGATATTCGTAAGGCGAATCAGTCCGTGCTCAATAGTTTTCAAGAAGGAATTTTCTTCTTCTTTTATTACCTCAGATACCAACTTCTCTTGTTTAATAATCTCTGGAAAGAATGCACCCATCTGATTTTTAAGCACTTGTACCAATTCAAATAAAAATGGTTCTTTTCTATCCAAGAAACGATATGCATATGAAATCGCTCGCCTTAGGATACGGCGAATCACATATCCTGCTCCATTATTAGATGGAAGTTGTCCATCGGCAATAGCAAAAGATACTGCACGAATATGATCCACCACGACACGAATGGCAATATCTTTCTCGTCAGTCAGAACACCCGTATATTTTTTATTCGTAATCTCTTCTACTCTGGAAATCAATGGGGTAAATACATCTGTATCATAGTTAGAATTTTTTCCTTGCAATGCCATACAAAGGCGCTCAAAGCCCATTCCTGTATCCACATTTTGCTTTGGTAATTTTTCTAATGAACCATCAGCTTTTCTATTGAACTCCATAAACACCAAGTTCCATACCTCCACCACCTGTGGGTGGTCCTTATTTACCAATTCTTTACCTGATATTTTTGCTTTTTCTTCAGGAGTTCTTATATCAATATGTATTTCGGAGCAAGGCCCACAAGGTCCTTGGTCTCCCATTTCCCAAAAATTATCTTTTTTATTTCCATTGAGGATTCTACTTTCATCAATATGTTCTTTCCAAAAATTATAGGCATCTTGGTCTCGTTCTAGGTTTTCAGCCTCATCACCCTCAAAAATAGTTACATACAAATCTTCTTTCGGCACTTTATAGACCTCTGTAAGAAGTTCCCACGCCCAAGTAATAGCTTCTTTCTTAAAATAATCTCCAAAAGACCAGTTACCAAGCATCTCAAACATCGTATGATGATAGGTATCTCTACCCACATCGTCAAGGTCATTATGCTTACCAGATACTCTCAAACACTTCTGTGTATCTGCCACTCTCCTATTTTTAGGCTCTTTATATCCCAAAAAGAAATCCTTAAATTGGGTCATTCCTGAGTTAGAAAACATCAGAGTAGGGTCATCCTTCAATACAATCGGTGCAGAAGGAACAATCTGATGTCCTTTACTTTTGAAAAAATCTAGATACTTTTGTCTTATTTCCTGTGAAGTCATACTATTTACATTAGTCTGGCAAAATTACTATAAAATTAAGAAATAAACAATTATAAAATTATTTTTGTTGAAATAATCCTCCTCAATCCATAATCTGTTAGAATTATAAATTGTTTTTTAGTACTTTTGCAAATGATATATACTAATCAAGGTAAAAACAAAATGAAATACAAACTATCAATTTGGGCAACAATCTTGATTGTCCTAATAAAATTACCATTTTTATTGACTCACCACATACAAGAAGACGCCTTCATAACTTGGCGTGTGGCCCAAAATTTATTAGACTTTGGAGTTATCGGATTTAATGGAGACACCAAAATATCAGCCTCCACTACGCACTTATATGTATTCGTGTCGTATCTATTCAACTTACTTTTAGGCAAAGATAATTTCATCTATCCATTACTTATTTTCAATTCATTAGCTTTCTCAATAGGCTCTTTCTTTTTATCGAAAATAATTTTAAAGACGGAGGCTCAGAGAGCATTGTTTATTTTATTTTTAGGATTACTTCCGCCATCTATTAAAATTTCCATTTTGGGAATGGAATACGGAATTTTATTTTTCCTTGAAATGGCATTACTATACTTCGGTTTTCACAAAAATAAAGATTGGGCATTACTACTCTTCCCCTCTCTAATTATTTTCACAAGAATTGACACCATCGGATTCTTGGGTATTGCCTTTTTGGTGGATATTTTTTGGAATAAAAAAATACGCTGGAAATACATCATTGGAGGAGTTTTAGGACTATCTATTACATTATCATTCAATATTTTATATTTCAATGAACTAATTAATAATACTATTAAAGCAAAAAGTATTGCCTACAACCAAAACTTCAGTATAGAACAAAAATTATACAATTTTTGGATAAATTGGGGGAATTTTTGGGGAATGCTAAAACTCCCAAATACATTTAACCCATATACACTTTTAATATTAATTTTTGAATTATTCTCCTTCTTTTTTGTCATTTCAAAAAAGGAAGAAAGAAATTTATTTATTATCATTATTTTTATATTTGGTTGGACAAAACAAATATTATTCCTCTCTCAGAGAAGTTATTTTGATTGGTACTATTGGGTTCCACAATTGCTATTGTTCGTACCGATATTGGTTTTCATCATAGAGCAAAAAACAAGAAAAGCATTATGGATCAGTCTATTATCTATTTTTTACATCATACCGATGATTATCTTCCAAGCTGTACATTCTATTGCAACAGGGAATGGTGAGTGGAATTATAGAAGAAATATTGGGCTATATCTCAATAAACACGAAAAAGACAAAAATCAGTGGATTTTCTTGGAACCTGCGGGATTCGTACCATATTTTTCTGGTCTAAAAACCATAGACGAGGTAGGGTTGGTAGATAAAAACATTCAAAATGAAATCCTCAATGATAGAGAAAATTATAAATACAATACTATTAGAAAAAGAAAGCCTAAATATATCCTATCTTATGATAACCTATATAAGGATAAAAATGCTAAATTCTACGAGGAAAATTACAAACTAATAAAGAAATTCCGAATCGGTGAGCATCTCAATAGCGACGTACCTATTTTAAAGAAAATATATCTTTTAAAACCATCCGGGACAGATTATAATTTATATGAACTAAAATAAAATATTAAAATATGTTATTAAATGTAGATAAAATCCATCATAAGGATTCCAAAAATTTCTTCCTCATTGCAGGGCCTTGTGCCATTGAAAACGAGGAAACACCTTTTGAAATTGCTGAAAAAATTCTTGAATTATCCAATAAATTTAAGATTCCATACATCTTCAAAGGCTCCTTCAAAAAAGCTAACCGCTCACGAGTGGATTCTTTCACTGGTATCGGAGACGAAATTGCCTTGAATATCATCAAAAAAATCGGTGATAAATACAATATCCCTACAACTACGGATATCCACGAGGTACAACATGCCGAACTTGCCAGCAAATATGTAGATGTATTGCAAATTCCTGCTTTCTTGGTTCGTCAAACCGACCTATTAGTAGCTGCTGCTAAAACAGGAAAAGTCGTAACCCTAAAAAAAGGACAATTCCTATCACCAGAAGCAATGCAATTTGCCGTACAAAAAGTAAAAGACTCTGGCAATGATAATGTGGGAATCATAGAACGAGGTAACTCTTTCGGATACACTGACTTAGTGGTAGATTTCCGAGGTATCCCTGTAATGCAACAATACGCACCAACCATATTGGATATTACCCACTCTCTACAACAACCTAACCAAAGCTCTGGGGTAACAGGAGGGCGTCCAGAACTAATTGAAACTATTGCCAAAGCTGGTATTGCTGTAGGTACTGATGGGATTTTTATAGAAACTCACCCCAATCCAAGTTGTGCCAAATCTGATGGAGCAAATATGCTAAAATTAAACCTCTTGGAGAATCTTTTAGAAAAATTAACAAGAATTCGCGAGGCTATTTTATAAAACCAAAATGCTATTTCATTAAGAAATAGCATTTTTTATTTCGATTGTAGTACTACCTTCCCTTTCATATCTTGCGTAAAAATCAAATACTGATTTCCGCCATCTTTTATTTTATATTTCTTCTTCACTTCTTCTGGTTTTAATGGATAATTTTTTGTAATAATATTAAATTGACTTCCTTTTAATAAAGATTTAGGATTAATTCTATCCATTTCCAAAACTCTTCCGCAAAAATTATCTAATAATATATCTGATGTATATAGATGCGTGTTTGGATGCAACTTATGTAAATTAAAACGTTCAGCAACCAAGTTAAAGGCACCAGATTTCAGTACTGAATTATTAGGAATGTATATATACTTCTGTACCTCAGAATACGATACCTCCGACCTTCGCTTTTCATCTATTTCAAAAGAAAAGAACTCTTCATTTGTATCAATATTTTCACAAATAATTTTTATTTCATTACCTAATATTTTTTTAGATTTTAGCAATACCAAAACCTCTTTAACATCATTTTTAACTGCAATAATATGTATCTCTTGAATATTTTTCAATACAGAAATAAGATACTGAATGTCTATCAATGGTGATAGTTTTATTAAAATACTATCGCCTATTTCTAACAATTTATCTTGAATTTCTAAAATATTCGGCGACAAATCTTCCAGAAGAAATACTTTATTTTTTTTTGTATCTCTCCGTGCTGGGTCAATAAAAATAGCATCATAACTGCGATTATTCTGTTCTAAAAAAGCCTCTATAGCTTGATTAATAAATATTGCTTTTTTACCTAAAATTACCCAATTATGCTCCACAAGTTTTAACAATTCGGTATTTTGTTCCAGCAAAAAAACCTCCGAAAAATTATCTGATATATGATATGCATCAACCCCAAACCCCGATGTCAGGTCTATAAAACTTCTCCCTGCCAACAATTTTTTCTTATAATTCCCCGTTTGCTCCGAACTACATTGTTCTAAATTGAGGTGTGGGGGAAAAACAATCCTTTTTTTCAATAGGAATGGAAATTTCTTCTCAGCAATTTTTCTCCCATTTATTTGTTGAACAATTTCTTGCATTGAAACGTCATCAAAAGGCGATTTTTTCAATAATAAAGAGTGCAAATCCACACGAAGATTTGCACTTATAAAGTCCTGAATATTAGAATTTAAAATCTTTAACATTTATTCTATCTTTACAGATTGAGTAAGTGTTTCGTTTTGCCAAACAAAAACATATTCCTTACTAAAAATAATATTTTCCATATTATTTTCCTTTCTGAACTCTATTTTTCTAAGGATAATTTGCCCTTCTCGCCCATTTTTTTCATTAGGGAAAATCAATTCTTCAGCGTGATAAAACATACCATTGGCATTCATATTAAATAATGTAGGAATTGACACTAATTTTTCTCCCGTCCAGAGTATATATTGTTCATAAGTTGGGACCCCAAAGGCATTTCCAAAAGAAGTAGCTCTCACAATAGCCTTTACACCTTTAAGACCTTTATTATCAATAACTTCTAACCCTATAGGCTGATGCATAGCATTTCCTACCGCAAAAGTTTCTATACCCTTTTTCTCTCCATTTTTAAGTGCCATCACTCCGATATTGATATAATCTTTATCGTCCTTTTTGATAGTCTCCATCATACCCAAAAGGAACTCGGTATCTTCAAATTTAGCACTAGACACATTAAAATTTCCACCCCATGCATAGCCCGATCTCCACTCATTTCCTTTTTGATAACTTACTTTGTACCAATAGTTTTCTCTCGCTCCAATATCAAGTTTTATTTTTGTATTTTTATCTATTTTCACTTGATGACCTACCAAAAGGCTATCCATTTTTAAGGATTTAAAATTGGGATCTTTTCTGATTTTGGTATTATTCCACATCACAGTTTTTAATGAGCCTTTATCATAAACATAACCATTATTTAATAAATTTTCATCAATATTCTGAGAAAATGAGTAAAAACTAATTAAAAACAAAGATATATTAAATATTTTTTTCATTTTTTATAAATTCTATATCACAAATATCTATCAAAAATAACACATAATCCATTACACACCAAAAGAACACAATCATTAAATCGTGTTCTTTCGTTGTATTTTATGTATTTATCATTTAATCTTCGTCGTCTTCATAGACATCGTATCCATTGTCTTCTTCATCATCATAGGAATCTTCTTCATCAAAAAAATCCATATCTCCCAATTCATTAATATGAAAATCAGCATCAAAGTCACTCGTCTTAGCTTTACTACTTGCTCCCACTCCTTTATTTGGAGATTTTAGAGATACATTACCAAAACGATACACAGTGATAGGATATTGTACCGATGGTTTTGCATCATCTATACTTACCAATTCGCACAAAAATTCCCATAAATCAATAAATCCATATTGAAACTGAGCTTTATCTCCTACTTTACTAAACGCCTCATTGATATAGACATCAGACATTATCTCGCCATCACCCTCATCACTCATATCTTCCAATGGTACAGATTTAATAATTGTACCATCATCTTCCAATAAATTAAAGGCTGATAACTCTTCACCTTGTAGGCTAAATGCATTTTTAATACCCAAATGTAAGTTCCAAAGCGTTTGCTTACCTCTAATTTCTATGTCCCTAAAGACATCGTCTTTCGCATCTAAAATAACTCGGATTTTATATACCATCTCTTTCTATTATTCCTAAAATTTTTGCAAATATATAATATTAAAAAATGAATAAAAAAAAATCTAATAATTTTTAGCAATACTAAACTATTTATTTGCAACTAAATTCAATTATACTTTTTTTAACAATATATTAGTGAAAATTCATTTAAAAATATTATTTTTATTATAAATTAACAAAATATCAACATTTATGGATAATATATAAACATTAAAATTACTATTTCAAAAGTTGGTCAAGCATATTTTTTCCCCAATTAGGGCTGTATTTCGTAGCAGGTTTAAAGGTATTAAATTTCTCTAAAGCTTTATTAATGAGCGGCATTGCTTTCTCTTTTCCTCCACCGAAAATAGTTGGTGTTAAATATATTCCTATTGCTCTTATAAGGTATGGACGCGGGTTATTCGGATTTGCCTTAATGGATTTTTCAGCATACTCACGAGCTATTTTACCCATTTTCGGTCCTCTCATCATAGGACTTACCTTCACCCTTGAACTATATAGATAGGCATATAGGGCATATATTTCGGATTTATCCGATTTCATCGCTTCTGCTTTTCTTAGATATTTCTCTGCCTTATCACAATAATTATCGATCACATCACCTTCTGATTCATCTGCAATACGGACATTGACATAGGCTGTATAATATTGTGCCAACCAATCCTCTTCCTTAGCAATAGCAATTCTTTCAAAATCATTAGCCAATTTTTGTAAATCCTTACTTTTATGCACTTTAGATAATGCCACTACTTTCTCATTTAGAATAATATCCAAGGTCTGTGCATTTGTTGCTATCGTACCACAAAACAACATTGATAGTATAAAAACTACTTTTTTCATAGGTCATATTTTATTTAAATTCATTTTCGGAGGTAAAGTTACTACTTTTTTTGATAATTTAATTTATTTTTTTATATTTGTTTAAATTTTAAATTTATTTGTAATGAAAAAGAACTTATTTTTATTTCCCGCTATTATTATAGCATCTGCTCTATCTGCTCAAGCTACACCTCACAAAGGAGATTTTCAAGCAAATGTAGGATTAGGATTTTCAAGCGTTGGTACGCCAATTAATTTGAGTGTAGATTATGGTGTTGGCAAGAATATTTCTGTAGGTGGTGGGCTAACCTATGTTACGGATACGAATACTTACTATGGTGTAAAATACAAACATACAGGATTTGGTGTTACAGCACACGGAAACTACCATTTTAATGAGATTCTTTCCTTACCAAACAATATTGATTTCTATGCAGGACTTTACTTAGGATACTACAATTGGAACAGCAAAGTGGAAGATAGCTTTAATGGTATCAACACTGCTTATACTGGTTCTGCTTACAACTCTGGATTATTCCTTTCCGCACAAGTTGGAGGTAGATATTTCTTCACAAAAAATTGGGCTGCCAACTTAGAATTAGGAGGTGGAACTTACTCTGGTGGAAAAATAGGTATTACTTATAGATTTGATAAGTAATCCTATCATATAAAATCGTGAGGAGACTATATATAGTCTCCTCTTTTTTATTCTTTTAAGAAAAATAAAAACCTTAGATTTAAATCTAAGGTTTTCATATTGATAACAAATAGTTTTACATTATTTTACTTTTTCTACAACAGCTTTGAACACCTCTGGGTGGTTCATTGCAAGGTCTGCAAGAACTTTTCTATTTAGTTCAATGTTGTTCTTTTTAAGAGCTCCCATAAACTGAGAGTAAGAAATTCCGTATTGTCTTGTTCCAGCATTAATTCTTGAAATCCACAATGCTCTGAAATTTCTCTTTTTCTCTTTTCTACCGCGATAAGCATATTGCATTGCTTTTTCTACGGCATTTTTAGCAACTGTCCAAACATTTTTTCTTCTACCGAAAAAACCTTTAGCTTGCTTTAAAACTTTTTTTCTGCGGGCTCTTGAAGCCACTGCATTTACTGATCTTGGCATAATTTAATTGTTTTTTTGAACATAGCACTGCTTATTTCATCAGATTTTTGAGCTATTGTTCAGGGTTAAACTTTTTACTGAATTTTACTTGTTTCAATTCTTATAAACCGAAATGATTTATAAAAACTATTTAATTGCTAATTGTCTCAAAACGCTTTTTGTATCCACACCAGAAACATAAGATGTTTGAGTTAAATTTCTCTTTTGCTTAGTTTCTTTCTTTGTTAAGATGTGGCTTTTGAAAGCATTTTTTCTTTTGATTTTACCTGTTCCGGTAAGAGCAAAACGCTTCTTAGCACCTGATTTAGTTTTTAATTTTGGCATTTTTTTGCTTTTTTTAGTTTCGTTATCAATATTTGGTCGCAAAGGTATGTATTTTATCTCATACAACAAAATAAAATCTCTATATTTGCCAAAATTATAACAGATTTTTGACGAAATAATCTTTATCTTTGCCCTATGATTTCTAAAGCGACCATAGACAATATATTTTCGACAATGCGTATTGAGGATATTATTGGCGAATATGTTCAGTTGAAGCGAGCTGGTGCCAACCTCAAAGGACTTAGCCCATTCCAAGATGAAAAAACTCCAAGTTTCGTAGTATCTCCTTCACGACAAATTTGGAAAGACTTTTCCTCTGGCAAGGGAGGTAATGCCATATCTTTCCTAATGGAAAAAGAAGGATTCTCCTACCCTGAAGCTCTACGATATGTCGCTAAAAAATATGATATTGAGGTAGAGGAAGAAAAAAACGAGCTGAATGAAGAGCAACAACGACAGCAATCAGAAAAGGAACTTCTCTACAACATACACGAGGTCGCCAATGAGTTTTTCCAAAATAGCCTTTGGGAAACGCAAGAAGGGAGAATTATCGGGCAAAGTTACTTCCACGAAAGAGCTTTACGGAAAGAGACTATCCAAAAATTTCAACTCGGATATTCTCCCGAGCAGAGAGATGCCTTTACGCAATATGCTCTCAGTAAGGGTTATACGAAGGATATTTTAGAAAAAGCTGGACTAAGCATATTCACAGATAAAAGTCCGCACGGTATAGATAGATTCCGCGAGAGAGTGATTTTCCCAATCCATAGTTTTTCAGGACGAGTATTAGGTTTCGGTGCCAGAATCCTAAAATCTAATGTAAACACAGCAAAATACCTCAACTCACCAGAGACTAGTATTTACCACAAATCCAATGTATTATATGGTATTTTACAAAGTAAACAAGCCATCGTCAAAAAACAAAATTGTCTCTTAGTAGAAGGATATTTAGATGTAATATCCCTACACCAAATAGGAATAGAAAATGTTGTTGCAAGTTCGGGAACTGCACTCACCAAAGAACAAATAAAACTCATCAAAAGACTCACAGACAATATAACCATACTCTTTGATGGCGACAATGCTGGTATTAAAGCCAGTTTCCGAAGTATAGACCTTCTTTTAGAGGAAGATATGAATATTAAAATCGCACTCTTCCCCGATGGTGATGACCCCGATTCCTTCTCTCGAAAGCACCCTAGTATGTATGTCGAGCAATTTATAGAGAGTGAATCTCAGGATTTTATAAATTTTAAGGCGAATATTTTATTACAAAATATCAACAATGACCCACTCAAAAAAGCAGAGGCTATTCGTGATATTGTGAAATCCATCTCCCATATATCCAACCCCATAAAACAAGAAATCTACATAAAGGAAGTTTCTCACAAATTCCAAATATCTGAACAAAGCCTATTCGGAGAATTGGGAATACAAAAACAAATCACCAAACCTGCCAAACAACAAAATACCCAACATAAACTAGATATAACTACAAACGAAGAGCAAAAAGTAAGCAATAGCGCTCTACTATCCTCTGAAAATAAATTAGTGGAACTCCTACTGAAATATGGAGACTACATCCTCACCCATAAAACAGAGGACGGCGAAAACTACCAAATAACCGTAGCCGAGGAAATCGTAAATTACCTCGCCGAAGATGACTATCAAATACTCTCCGAAACCAATCAATTCATTATCAATGAAGTAAGAGAAGGTATAGAAAACCATGAAATACGAATGATTGATTATTTCAAAAATATAGTACAAGACAACATTGCAGCACAAGTGGCTGACATCGCGATAGAAAAATATAACCTAAGCAATTGGGAGGCCTTTAATATCTTCTTTCCAAAAGAAAATGAGGTGGTACCCAAAATCATCAATGATACCATATTACGACACAAAAGAGAATATGTGGTACAAATCATCAACAATTTGAAAATAAACATTCCCAATGTAGAAGACCCTAACGAGAGCTATCAGCAAATTATCAGTCTCACAGCTCTAAAAAACGAAATAGACAATGAGTTATCTCGAATTTTGTAGAGTTTTCTGTATATTTGCAAGACTAAAAAGCTAGCAAGATGTACAACCTGCCCACCAATGAGGACGACACCAGAGAGATTATAGCCTTCTACAATCTTGAAAATCTATTCTCTCCCTCTACCAACAAAGAGCAGAAAAGACAAAATAAATTCTCAGGAACAAATAACTGGAACACTGAACGATACCAAAAAAAAATTGATAAAATAGGACAAGTATTCTCCGAAATAACGAAATACAATGGCCTATTACCAAAGATTTTTGCCATCTGTGAAGTTGCAGGAGAACAACCCTTACGAGATCTATTGGCACTACCTATTTTCCAAAATTATCAGTATATCTATTTCAAAAGTAACGATAAAAGAGGGATTAATACCGCCTTAATATATCATCAAGAGGTGGAGATTTTGGATAAAAAACCTCTTCAATTTATTGAAAATTATTTCACAAGAGATATCCTCTACACCAAACTGCGTCTTCACGGAGAGCTGATAAATATTTTCGTAGTCCATCTCCCTTCTAAAAGAGATAAGGGACGACAGGGGCCATTCCGAAACATCATCATAGACGAACTCCGAAATTTCTTACTCCATACCAAAGAAAAAAATATCGTAATTGGTGACTTTAACACTAATCCTAGTGATGATAATCTACAAAATCTCACTCACACAACAAAAATGAAAAATCCGTTTTTAGATATATACGGACAGCACATTTTTACTAATTTTTATGGCAAAATGGGACTATCATACGACCAAATCCTCCTCTCTGAGGACTTCTTCAAGAAATCTGAAAAATTGACCTTTGATAAGGTAGAAATATTCAGCTCGGATACCATCAAGCAACATGGAAGACCCGTACGAACCTATGCAGGTACACGATATTTAGGAGGTATTAGCGACCATTTTCCTATTTTTGTAAAACTAAAAAAACAATAATATTATGCAACCTATTGAGCAGTATTTAGACTCTACTTATCTGAAACTTCCCTATCAATCTGGTCTTTCCCAAGAGGAAACACTGAAAATAGTGCTACAACTAACCGACGAAGCCATAAAATATCATTTCTACGAGGTAATGATTCGCCCCGAATATGTGGATATAATCAAAAAATACATCCAAAAGCAAAATGCCAATGTAAAGGTAGGCACTGTGATTGGTTTCCACGAAGGGACAGCCTCCATTGATGAAAAATATACTGAGGCACAAACCGCAATAAAAAATGGTGCCGATGAACTAGATTTCGTAATCAACTACACTGCCTTTAAAAATCAGCAATTGGACTTGGTGAAAGATGAATTCATACGATGCACACAACTCGTACTTAGCCACCATAAAACCATTAAATGGATAATAGAAATTGCAGCCCTAACCGACAAACAAATAACTGAAATCACAACTTTTATCCGCCAAACTACCGAAGAAAATTTCGCTGGGCAAGAAGATAAAATATTCATAAAATCCTCCACAGGATTCTACAAAACAACAGACGGAAAACCCAATGGAGCAACTCCAGAGGCTATCAAAATAATGATTGATAATGCAGGGAAACTCCCTGTAAAAGCGGCAGGAGGTGTCCGAAGTCATCAAGAAGCACTCAATATGATAGATTTGGGAGTAAAGAGAATAGGCACCTCATCGGCCTTAGCTCTGTCAGGAAGAAGTAATAACACGAGCGACTACTAACGAAGAAAAGCACTTTTAGTCAAAGTGCTTTTTTATTTTTTACCAAAATTTTCTGCTCCCTCATATGGGCGTAGGTAGCCATAGTTCCAATTACTCTGCAATAGATTTTCCAGATATTGGTCGTGGCGGTAGGTATGTGGGTCATAAGGTTCTTTTAAATCTATTTCCACAATATTACTTTTTACATTCCACCAAAAAGCAGACCATCCCCCTCTTAGTTCCTTGATAATATCATACACGCTTTTTCCTATGGCACGATACATCAATTTTGCAAAAATCTGTCCCTCACTTTGGGTTAAGTCTCTCAATCGTGTCTCATATTGAGATGCTAACTCCTGCTGTCTCTGTTTGATGAATTTTTTCTTATCTCGTCCATCGATATTTGTAAGTTCTTGATTAATTTCGCGGTATTGTTGGAGTGCAACCAAAAAAAGCGGATATACGCGATTCAGTTTTTTTGATAAAAAAGTATAATAATTCTTATCTAATTGATTGTTAAAACTCGGTTTTGCTAATAGTACAATCTCATCAAAAACAATTACGGGTTTACCATTAATTTCATATACTTTGGCCTTTTGCACCTCATCGTAATAGTACTTATTTCCAAAATCATCTATCTGGATTTTATCCTGCGGATATTGGCTTAGAGACTTGGCAACATAGGTTGCCTCCTGCTGAGAATACCCAAAATTGACAAATAAAATTCCCAAAGTAAAAAGCCATTTTTTCATTGCATTAAAGTTTTTTTAACTATCCAAAATTACTAAAAGTTTCTTTTAACTGCCAAAAAAATTATATATAAGCTTATTTTTCTTATATAAAGTTCCTAACTTTGTACCAATCAAATTACTTATTACTATGAAATTCCCATCCAATCTATGTATCGGCATAGTTCTTACCTACTCTTCTCTTTCCTTTGCCCAAAGTGGTGTATCTCAAGGTAAAACTCAAACTCCGCAATGTATTTGTGTGGTGAATGGCTCCAATCATTATAAAACCTCATTTGCACCACAAACAACGATAGAAGAAACCAACGCACCATCCATCAGTGATGGGATTTTTCGCGAATATCGTTTGGCGGTATTTATGGCATATGAAGGTTTTAACTCAGAAAAACTCGGAAAAGATATCTCAAAAGTAAAGTCCTTTTGGCAAGAGCTTGAGGCATATCTCAATAATATCTATGTCCGCGATTTGGGGGTACATTTCACCATTATACAAGACGAACGATTGATTGAGAAAACTTATAAACAAGTTTATAATTATAATTCAGGAACGAATCTAATCAACACGGCTATTGGCTCAGATGCTTATGATATAGGCATTGTGGTAAATTACATTGACGAATCGGGGCTACAAGGATTAGCTAGTTTAGGAGGGGTACAATACCAAGACCGCAAAGGATGGGCTATTGTAAATTCGCAAGATATGGTAACCATTGGTCACGAATTGGGGCATCTCTTCGGAGCAGACCACCCTTTTGTCAGTGGAGCAGGGCTAGTCGGTAGATATACTGAACCTAAATCGGGGCAGTCTATTATGAGTTATGGATATCCCTATAAGGATGATTTTATCAGTTTGGAAAGCCTCCGTATGATGCGTCCCATTACAAGAAAAAGCGACTATAAACTGCCAGTGACAGCCAAGCACACTTCTTCTCAGAATACAGCTCCACAAATCGACCGAACCAAAATGCGTGCAGAATATATCGTTCCTCAAGATACTTTTTTCACCATTCCCATATATGCCTCCGATGCCGAGCAATCCTCATTACTCTATACTTTCAATCAATTTGGATGCAATAAAAATAACCCAGCTACATTTCCCGTTTTTCCTCCTCAGCACGATTCTAAACTTTCTTTCGGGCGTCGTTATAGTAGTGGAGGAAGTATCGTGGCTAATTCCGATATTGTTCCTGTTGGCAACTATCAGTTTTGGCTCAGCGTTAGTGATGCTCTTCCCATTAACGAAGCTATTACTAAGAAACAAGCTCCTCTTTATGATGGTTATATAGCTAATGTTAAGGTAGTTCCTGCTATACCTTTCAAAATCACCTCAGAAATTAAGCCTCAATATTCCGCAGGGCAAAAATTACACCTTACTTGGGCTGTGGATAAGACCTTTTTCAAGAAAGGAAATAAAGTTCGCATAGTGATGTCTGATGACTTTGGGGAGACTTTTTCTCATATCCTCGTACCCAGCACAGAAAATGATGGTGAATGTGATGTTTTTCTTCCTCAACAATTGATGGATAAATTTTCTACATTCGCTAATATATGGTTCGCAGGAAAAGGATTGATTCGTTTGGAAACTATCGACAATGATTTACAATACTACGACATTAGTAATAATAATATCAATGGAGGTGGTATTGAGATTATAAAATCCCCCGTTACTTTCCAAGGACTACCAAGTAACTATATCAAACTTCCTACAAATGCATCACTCCCCGAAGTACCTCGAGTTACCGCCATAGTCGATAACCAACCTATTACTCCTACATTCTCCGAGAAAACAATAAGGAATACTACTATACGAACTTGGATAGTACAATATAATGGGCAAGAATATGGTGGGCAACAATTCATTGAACACTCCCAAGGGATGAATATTGCAACCATCAAAAGAGAAGAACCACTAATCTATATTGAGAACAATACTTTATTCATTTCCAAAGTACCTAATGGACAATGGCTAAACATTTTAGATATCCAAGGTCGCCTATTGCATCAAGTAAAAAGTAATGGCGAGCCACTCCGCATCACACTCCCAAAAATATCTCATATGTTACTTATCAATATTGAAAACCATACATATAAGGTACTACCAAAACAACCTTAATCCGTATTTATTTTTTCAATTCATAAAATAATATTATCTTCGCGACTTATAAGTTTTAAAGTTGATGGCATCAGGAATTTTTACTATTTTAGATGATATTGCCTCTCTAATGGATGATGTGGCAGTCGCTAGTAAAGTAGCTACAAAAAAAACAGCAGGAATATTGGGTGATGACCTCACCGTAAATGCCAATAAAGCTATGGGATTCGTAGCCTCACGAGAGATTCCTGTTCTATGGGAAATCACAAAAGGGTCTCTTCTAAATAAGGCAATCATTGTCCCTATCGCTCTGATACTCAATATATTTTTTCCTATCGCCATAGAATGGATTTTGGTATTGGGTGGGCTTTACTTGGCATTCGAAGGGGTAGAAAAAATCATTCATAAACTCTTTTACAAAAAGGAAAATAATACTCATAATGAGAATATTACAGAAACGCCAGAAAGTGAAAAAGACAAAATAAAATCTGCCATTTCCACTGATTTTATCCTATCATTAGAAATTGTGATTATTGCCTTGGGTGAGGTACTTAATGAAGCATTACTAACTCAAATTTTATCGGTGTCAATAGTGTCTCTTATTGCCACTTTTGGGGTATATGGTACAGTCGCTCTGATTGTTAGAATGGATGACTTAGGCTATGCAATTATCCGAAAATCAAAGGGTAATAATAGTCTGACGGCCCAATTTGGGAATCTTTTAGTGAAGGCGTTACCTATTATCATCCGTATTTTATCAGTCGTGGGGACTATTGCTCTTATTTTGGTTGCAGGAGGGATTTTTGCTCATCACATTCCGCCTATCCATCATTTATTAGATAGCCATTTCCACTCTACTCCAGAGATTATTTCGGAGTTTGTTTTAGGAATTTTAGGAGGATTTGTTGGCTTTATCATTATGGAGCTCATCCATAGAATTTTACCTAAAAAACATTAATGCATATTCTTTTCATAAAAAGAAAAATCACAAAGTCAATAAATACTTTGTGATTTTTATTGTATAAAGACATTATTTATTTGGTATCCTCAACATAATTTCTTTTAAGAAATCCCAAAATTTCTGTGTAGAGGTGATATTTGCTCTCTCATCAGGCGAGTGGGCTCCTTTTATAGTTGGGCCAAAACTTACCATCTCCATTTTTGGATAATTTGCTCCGATGATTCCGCATTCTAACCCTGCATGACAGGCAGCAATATTTGGTTTATCCCCAAATTTCTCTTGATAAATAGCATCCATCAATTTTACAATTTGAGAGTCAGGGTTAGGTTTCCATCCTGGATAAGACCCGGCAAAATCCACATTAAGGCCACCTAGCTCAAATACAGCTTTCAGTTGATTTGCCACATCAAATTTTGATGACTCTACGGAAGAGCGAACCAAATTAAGAATTCTCAAATTACCATTTTTCAACTCAACACGGGCAACATTATTAGAGGCCTCCACTAAGTCTGACACATCTGGCGACATACGATACACACCGTTATGAGCCGATTTTAGCACTTGTATGATTTTTCTAGAATCCTCTGCTGATATTCCACTCTCGTTGTTTTCAACTTTCTCTATTGTAATAGTTAAATCTTTTTCTAGGGAAGCAAATTCCTCAATAATCTCATTGGCCAACGGCTGGATATGGGCAATGAATGTTGTCGCATTTTCTACTCCAAAAATAGCTTTACCCTCTCTTGGAATAGCATTTCTAAGTCCGCCTGATTCTATTTCCACCAACTGAATAGACTGATTTTCAAGACCTTTATACAACAATCTACCCAAAATCATATTAGCATTTCCAAACCCTTTATGGATATCCATTCCCGAATGTCCACCTTGTAATCCTTTAATCTGGATTTTCACATACTCACTTGTAATAGATACTGTGTCGTAATTTTGGAACGCCGTAACATCCACCCCACCAGCACATCCAATGCCGATTTCATCGTCTTCCTCTGTGTCAAGATTCAGTAAAATCTCACCTGTCAAGACATTAGGTTGCAAGTTAAAAGCCCCCGTCATTCCTGTTTCTTCATCGATAGTAAAAAGAGCCTCTAAGTCTGGATGAGGGATATCATCACTTTCCAAGATAGACATCATAGTCGCTACGCCAAGCCCATTATCAGCACCAAGTGTAGTTCCCTTAGCACGAACCCAATCTCCATCTACGAACATTTGGATTCCTTGCGTATCAAAATCAAAATCTACATCGTTGTTTTTTTGGCAAACCATATCCAAATGAGATTGGAGGATTATCGGCTTTCGTTGTTCCATACCCTTCGTAGCCGATTTTTTGATGATAACATTCCCTACCTCATCAACATATGTTGGTAGGCCTAATTTTTCACCAAAACTTTTGATAAACTCAATCACCCTACCCTCTTTTTTTGATGGACGAGGTATTGTATTAAGTGCAGAGAAATTTTTCCAAATAATCTGCGGTTCAATATTTGATAGCATATAACTTAATTTTTCATCAAAGGTAAGAATTATTATTCATTTATTAGAATATTGAAACAAAAAAAATTTGACTTAAAAAAGTTTTAAGCCAAATTTTCCTAATATTAACTTTAAAAATTAGATTTCTTCTTACTTCCCAAACTAAGTATAAAATACCCCGCTACACCAGAAATAATAGATGCCATAAGTATTGCAAATTTAGCTAAAGACTGATAATCTAACTCGTCTCTGAAAGATAATCCCGCCACAAAAATAGACATTGTAAAGCCTATTCCTCCTAAAAAACAAGTACCTATCATCTGTCGCCAATTACTTCCTTGTGGTAACGAACTAATTTTTAACCTTATAGCAATAAATGAGAATAAACTAATACCCAACATCTTCCCGATAAATAGCCCAAGTATTATCCCTAAGCCTAGCTCTGTAAAAAGCCCATCTACCATTCCTGAATGAAACTCAATATTCGTATTTGCCAAAGCAAAAATGGGCATTATTAGATAATTTACTGGTAAATGGAGTTTATCTTTCAATCCCTCTAATGGCGATGGAATATCACTACTGCTATTGGTAGGAATGGTGAGTGCCAAAATCACTCCCGATATCGTGGCATGAATCCCTGAATGATGCATAAAATACCATAATACCACCCCTGGTACGAGGTAAAAAATAGTATTCTTCACCTTGAAATAATTAAGCCCAATGAGAATGGATACAATCCCAGCAGAATAAAGCAAATACCACCAATCTATATTCCCAGAATAAAAAACCGCTATCACAATAATAGCCCCTAAATCATCCACAATGGCCAAGGCAGTTAAAAAAATCTTAATTGCCGAAGGAACTCTATTCCCCAACATAGAAATTACCGCCAGAGAAAATGCAATATCCGTAGCCATCGGTATCCCCCAACCACGCACATAATCGGTATTGTGATTAATACCTAAATATATTGCCATCGGCACGAGCATCCCTCCTAAAGCCCCCAAAATTGGTAGAAACGCATTTTTAATATCAGATAGCTCTCCTTCTACTATTTCTCTTTTGATTTCTAACCCTACCAAAAGAAAGAATATCGCCATCAGTCCATCATTTATCCAGATGCTTATAGGATATTTTAGGTGCAGAAAATCTGTACCAATTTCCTTATTCCAAAAATACTGATACCCCCTTCCGAACGAGGAATTAGCTATCAATAAAGATACCACCACACACAAAACCAATAATATCCCTGACGATTGGAAATTATTAAAAAAATTCTTAAAATACTTTGTTATCTTCATTCTTTATCCTCTTGTTACTTTTATTACTCCTTCTATTTTCTCTAATAACGATATTGCTTCCTCCAGCTGGTGTCTGTTTTTCATCTCTATAATCATTTCCCCTCGTATAATGCCATCATTAGAAGAAAGATTAATGGATTTAACATCCAACCCCATAGAATTGATAGTCTTGGTAACATCATTTAGTATCCCCAATCTATCAATTCCCTCAATATCCAATGTAGTTTGGTTTTTGAATCGTTCTTCATTCACCCATTTCGCTTGTATTACCCGATAATCATACTGAGCTCTTAGATTAATAGCATTCGGGCATTGGTCATTATGGACTTTTATTCCATCAGCAATGGTTACGAACCCAAAAATTTTATCACCAGGAAGCACCGAACAACATTTCGCAAAGGAATAGTTCAGTTTTTCCTCATCTTTTCCAAATACAATAAGGTCAAGATTTTTATCCGCTTGTTCTACGAAATTGGTAACAGCCTTCGTATGAGTAGTTTTCTTAAATTTAGATAAAAAATTACTAATCACAGACTTAGAGTCAAGATACTTCCTAATACTCGATGCATCCAAACTACCATCTTGGAAACCTATAAACAAATCTTGTGAGGTTTTTAACCCAAAAAATTTCTGCATTTTATTAATTTCCTCATCATTAAAATTAAGTTTTGCATGGCGTAATTTTCGCCTCATAATTTCCTTACCTTCAGCTACAGCTACCGATTTTTCAGAATTTAAGAATTGTTTGATTTTCGTCTTCGCTCTTGATGTCACCAAAAAATCCAGCCAATTGGCCTTCGGTTTTTGATTTGCCGAAGAAAGAATATCCACTTGGTCGCCATTTTCCAAAATATACGATATCGGCACCAGCCTACCATTTACCTTAGCACCTACACACTTCATTCCCAAATCAGAATGTACCGAAAAGGCATAATCCAACGCAGAAGCCCCTTTTGGTAAAATTTTAACATCGCCTTTCGGAGTAAATACGAATACCTCTTTTGAATACAAATTAAGTTTTATACTATCCACAAATTCCTTCGTAGATAGGTCTTTTTGTTGCTCTAAAACCTCACGAATATCCTTTACCCATTTATCAAAAATCTGGTCGCTAGAATCTTTTTTATATCCCTCCTTATATCTATAATGTGCAGCTACTCCTTTCTCTGCAATATCGTCCATTCTCTCGGAGCGTATCTGTACCTCAATCCATTTTTTATCTGGCCCCAGCACGGTGATATGTAAACTTTCGTAGCCCGTAGAGCGGGGTTGGGTAATCCAATCTCTCATTCGCGATGGATTGCTATGATATAAATCGGTAATGACGGAATAAATTTTCCACGCCAAGAACTTCTCATTTTTCTGGTCAGATTTATAAATAATCCTAATGGCATAATTGTCATATACCTCCTCAAAAGGTACTCCTTGTTTAAGCATTTTTCTATAAATAGACGAAATTGCCTTTGCCCTACCCTTTATCGTAAAGTTAAGATTCTCGCTATTCAACCGCTCCAAAACTTGATTTTTAAACTCTTGGATATAGTTTCTTCTTTCATCTTTCGTCAAGGCAAGTTTGTTAGCTATATCATTATAAACCTCCGGATTATTATATTTTAAGGATAAATCCTCCAACTCTGATTTAATAGTATAAAGTCCCAATCGGTGTGCTAATGGAGCATAAAGATATACCGTCTCAGAAGCTATTTTCTTCTGCTTATCTAGTCTCATACTATCCAATGTCCTCATATTATGGAGTCTGTCTGCTATCTTCACCAAAATAACCCTAAAATCAGAAGCCAATGTGAGTAGCAATTTACGAAAATTTTCAGATTGAACAGATACATTTTGGTTAGACATCACCGATATTTTTGTAAGTCCCTGAACAATATCCGCTATCTCTTGATTAAATAAGTTCTTTATATCCTCATAGGTATATTCAGAATCCTCCACCACATCGTGAAGCAAAGCACAAGCAATAGAGGTCGCACCTAGACCAATATCATTGGCCACTATTTTTGCCACAGCGATAGGATGCAATATATACGGCTCTCCCTTCTTTCGTCTCTGGTCTTTATGAGCATCTAAAGCAATATGAAAAGCCTTATCTATCAACTCAATACCTTTCTCATCAATATTCATATAGGTGTTTTCCACCAAATCTTTATACTTGGCAAAGATTTCTTCTCGCTCTTTCTCCAAATTGTATTTTACTTCCATAATGAGATTTTCTATTAGTCTCCTACAAATATACAATTTTTATAAACATTAAGTATATTTTTTCCTAAAAATATTAATTTTCATAATAAACCTTTCAAAATAATATCATCTATTCTTCTCTTTATTTACCATCAAAAAAAAATAATAAAAATTTATAAAAAAATATCACACCAAAAGAATGATGTGATATTTATGCGATCCGGACGGGACTCGAACCCGCGACCTCCGCCGTGACAGGGCGGCATTCTAACCAACTGAACTACCGGATCTTCTGTCTTTTTGACTGGTGCAAAGATACAACTTTTTTCGTAACTTGCAAATTTTATAGCGATTATTTTTTGTTTTTTTTACTAACTAACTCATTTTTATTGACTTTATAGGAGATATTTTACTAATAAGATAACTCGGCAAAATAAGCGATACTCCCGAAACCACCAAAATACCAACCGATACTCCTGCTATATATATTATATTCAAATCCACAGGAACAACACTCACATAATAATTTTCTGGATTGAGTTTTATAATCCCATACCATCTTTGCACCAATAATAATCCTATACCGAGAATATTCCCTACAAGCAATCCTGGAAACATTATCATCAAGGTGTAATTAATAAAAATTGCCCTTATTTGACCATTCGTAGCACCTAATGTTTTCAATAAACCAATGGAATTCGTCCGCTCAATAATCAAGATAAGTAGTATCATTATAATATTTACTACGACTACAATGAGCATAATACTGATAATCAATGCTATATTGGTGTCAAAAATTTCCATCCAACTCACAATTTGCGGAAACTGTTCAGTGATTTTTTCAATATAATTTTTAAGACCAATAAACTTTTCTATATCTATGGCCGTTTCGTTAATATTATCATTATCCTTCAAAAACACCTCTAATCCTCCAATTTCATCAGTGCCAAAATTTTGAACTTTTCGCGCATGATTAATTCCACCTATGATATACAAATCATCAATCATTTTAATATCCGTTTTATAAATACCTGATATTTTGAATTTTCTGTATATCGGTTTCTGCTCTTCTTTTGCAAAGATAGCCACCACACTATCATTTACACCTTTATTAATATCTTTTGATATCTTTTGAGAAATAACAATCTCTTGATTCGCCTCATTATCTTTAAATTGAGGAATTTTACCTTTTACGATGAATTTATCAAATCTATTTCTATTAAAATCCTCTCCCACACCCTTTAGGATTATCCCAGCGAAATTATCCTTTGTTCGCAAAATACCATTCGTGGTGATAAATTTTTGAGTAGCAGCTACATTTTGAAGTGATTTTATTTTATTAAAATCAATATTTTTACTATCCAATGGCGACGAATTATACGACGAGTTGGAACGAGTGGATTTTATGGTAAGTTCCCCCGAAAAATCGCTCAGACTACTTTTAATAGCCTTTTTAGAGCCTATACCCGTAGATATTGTAATTAAAGAAATAACAATCCCCAAGGCTACGGATACCCTACCTATAAAAATAATGAACCGTGATAGATTTTTTTTACTATCTTTGGAACCTGCAATTTTTTTAGAAAAATATATTGGAAATCTCAAGTTAATGAATTTAAGTGCCAAAATTAAAAATTTAGTTTATTTAAGCCTAATTTTTTCTGGTTTAATTTTAGTAAATGCTCAAAAAAAATTTAAAACAGGAGCAGACCAACCTGAAATTTATTTACCTCTGCTAAAAAACAAAAATGTAGCGGTGGTAACCAATCAAACAGGGATTGTGAATATAGAAACCATTAATGCTACGAAAATAGAACGAATGAGTATCGTAGATTTTCTCTTGAAAAACGGAATTAATGTAAAATATGTACTTGCACCAGAACACGGATTCCGTGGCGATGCAGATGCAGGCGAAAAGGTAAAAAACGGAATTGACCAAAAGACAGGACTACCAATAGTCTCTCTATATGGCAATAATAAAAAACCAACAAAGGAACAACTATCGGGAATTGATATAGTTCTATTTGATATTCAAGATGTTGGGGTAAGATTCTACACCTATATTTCTACCTTGGCATATGTAATGGAAGCTGTAGCCGAGCAGAATATAAAAATCATTGTCCTTGACAGACCTAACCCTCACGATGGTTATACCGACGGCCCTACCTTAAAGTATCATTGGAAATCATTCGTAGGTATGCATCCCGTTCCCGTGATTTATGGCCTTACCATTGGAGAATATGGAAGAATGATAAACGGTGAACATTGGTTGAAAAAGGGAATCCAAGCCAATTATACTCTCGTACCAATGCAAAATTACCACAAAAAACAACGATACGAAATATCTGATAGGCCATCCCCTAACCTACCTAACGACTTGGCTATCAACCTATACCCTTCACTTTGTTTCTTCGAAGGAACACAAGTATCCGTAGGACGAGGCACTGATTTGCCATTCCAAATCTATGGAAGCCCCTATACCAAAGATTTGCCTTATCAATTCACTCCTAAGTCTAATTTTGGAGCAAAAGACCCTTTCCTTAATGGAAAACTATGCTATGGCGAAAATCTATCAGATAATAAGGGAAACTTGAAAAAATTAGAATTAAAATGGCTTTTAAAGGCTTATAAAAACTATAAAAATGCGAACCAAGATTTCTTTTTGCCGAATTTATTTTTTGATAAGTTGGCAGGAACCGACGAATTGAGACGACAAATAATCTACGGACGAACGGAAAAAGAAATTCGTGCCAGCTGGCAAAAGGATTTAGAAAATTTTGAAAAAATAAGACAAAAATATATTATTTACGAGGATTAAATATCCATATTAATAATTTTACAATGAGAAATATTTTTGAAATAAAAACAGAAGAGGATTTTGAAGAGGCTTGTTTATCTATTTTCAATTATCAATACGAAAATATTGATATTTACCATCAGTTTGTAGATTATCTTAATATAAATCCTAAAAAAATATCAAAAATAACAGAAATACCATTCTTACCGATAGAGATGTTTAAGCATCACACCATTTTGGATAGAAATCGACAGACGGATGCCTATTTTCAATCTTCGGGAACCACGAATATACAGACGCTCTCTCGGCATTGGATTGCAGATTTTGAACTATACCAGCAAAGTATCCTTCATTGTTTTCAGCAGTTTATTGGCCATCCTAAGGATTATATTTTCTTGGGATTATTACCAAATTATTTGGAGAGACAGAACTCATCCCTTATATATATGGTTGATTTTCTAATGAATAAATCTTCACAAAAAGAGAACGGATATTTTCTATATAATCATCCAGAGTTATTAGAATTACTAAAAAACTTAAACAATAGAAAAATTATCCTTTTTGGTGTAAGTTTCGCTCTTTTGGATTTCATTGATTTCTGTGAAGCAAATGGTGGTTTTTATTCAGCACAGAACTCCAATCTCATCATCATAGAGACGGGAGGGATGAAGGGACGAAAAGAAGAAATGACCAAAGATGAACTCTTAAAAATACTTCGAAATGGATTCCTAACGGATAAAATCTATTCCGAATATTCTATGACCGAGCTACTCTCTCAAGCTTATTCTCTTGGAAATAATATTTACCAGAGTCCCAATTGGTTAAGGATTATGATTAGAAACCTAGAAGACCCCTTCTCTTACGTAGAAAAAGGGAAAACAGGTGCCGTAAATATCATTGACCTCGCCAATAAATATTCTTGCTCGTTCATTGCTACACAAGATTTAGGTAAAAGCTTTGATAATCATCAATTCCAAATTTTAGGAAGGATAGACCATTCCGATATTCGTGGGTGCAGTTTATTGGTCACAAAATAAAAATTTCTTAACTTTGCAGTATGATTCATATAACCAAAATTTTTACATTTGAGACTGCCCACGCCCTTTATAACTATGATGGTAAATGTAAGAATATACACGGACATTCTTATAAACTTTTCGTGACGATTAAAGGGACTCCCATCAACGACATAAACCACAAAAAAAATGGTATGGTGATGGATTTCAGCGATATCAAAATAATTGTAAAAGAGGAAATTATAGATATTTGGGACCATGCTGTGCTTATAAATGCTAACTCGCCTCATATGGCTTTGGGAGAAGACCTCAGCAAGCAGGGACATAAGGTAGTATTCTGTGAGTTTCAACCAACTTGTGAAAATATGCTCTATGAAATCGCGAAAAAAATCCAAAGAAGATTACCTGAGTATATACATCTTTCTTATCTTAAACTTCACGAAACAGAAAACTCTTACGGAGAATGGTTCGCAAAGGATAATCCCTAATATTGATTAAATATTATCGTTGAATGATTAACATTTCTTTAAAAAAAGATAAAAAAATTTACTTCGCCTCCGACCAACATTTTGGGTTACCCAATGCCACGGAAAGCAAAATCCGAGAAACAAAATTCGTTCATTGGCTTGACGAGATAAAGCAAGACTGCCAAGTATTATTCCTAATGGGCGATTTATTTGATTTTTGGCATGAATGGAAATATGTGGTTCCCAAAGGATTTGTGAGGGTTCTAGGAAAAATTGCAGAGCTGAGAGACAGCGGTATAGAGATTTATTTCTTCGTAGGAAATCACGACCTTTGGATGAGAGATTATTTTGAGAGCGAACTGAATATCCCCGTTTTCTTTGAAAAACAAATTGTTCAGGTTAATCACAAAAAATTACTTTTGGCTCATGGAGATGGACTTGGTCCTGGTGATAGAGGTTACAAACGAATGAAAAAAGTTTTCACTAATCCTCTATGTCAATGGCTTTTTAGATGGTTGCATCCAGATATTGCGATGGCTATGGCAATACATCTATCGACAAAAAACAAACTCATTTCGGGAGAAGAAGACAAAGAATTTCTAGGAGAAGACAAAGAATTTTTAATTCGTTATTCTAATAAAAAATTAGATTCTGAATATTTTGATTTTTTCGTCTTTGGACATCGTCATCTACCAATGATTTTTGATTTGAAGAATAAAATATCTAAATATATCAATCTCGGTGATTGGATTTCCTACTATACCTATGGGGTATTTAATGGTGATAAATTTGAACTGAAAACCTATTAAACTCTAAATATCCCTATATAGAATAGAAAAAATATTTATTAAAACATTGTTTTTTATAAGAAAATTCTTTAATTTGTAGGAAAATATCATTTTTCCGTTCATATTAATTTAAATAAAATGAGCCTTATTTCTAAACAAGACCTTATCAATGCCATCGGATTATCCAAATTTGGTTTTTTGAAGAATGGTATTGCTTCCACTTTAATGAGTATCACAAAACTCAATAAGGTAAATAACCTATACGACAAGATAAAAGATAAATCTGGGCGAGATTTTTTTGACGCTTTCATTAAAGAGAGAGGGCTAAAATATATTGTTTTTGAAGAAGATTTAGCTAAAATCCCGAAAACGGGGGCTTTTATATTAGTTTCTAATCATCCTCTTGGAGCGATAGATGGTATTTTAATGTGCAAAATCATCTCTGAAATTCGCCCTGATTTTAAGGTGATGGGGAATTTTTTATTAGAAAAAATAGACCCTATGAAGCCATTTGTAATCCCCGTGAATCCATTTGGAGGTGATAGAAAAAATATTCGTAGTTCTTCAACAGGGATGAGAGAAACCATAAAACACCTTTCTGAGGGTGGATGTGTAGGTATTTTCCCTGCGGGAGAAGTTTCTAATAAGAATAATAAAGACAACGAATTGCGAGATAAAGAATGGGAAACTACAGCAATGAAGCTTATTAAAAAAGCAAAAGTACCCGTAGTTCCAATGTATTTCCACGCTAAAAATAGCAATCTTTTTTATAATGCTGCAAAAATCCATCCAGATTTGCAAACCTTAATGCTCCCAACAGAAATGATGAGAGTAAGAAAAACTCCTATCAAAATAAGAATTGGAAAACCCGTTTCTGTAAAAATTATTGACGAACAAGAAACTACAAAAGAACTAGAATATTTCCTACAAAAAAAAATCTACCTTCTGAAATCCTATTACGAACAACGAAAGTCTCAAATGGAAAGGTTACCCGATTTGAAACTGAATTTTTCAACAAATAAATTAGAAAATATTGTCCAAAACATTATTGATGAAACACCAACAGAAAATATTCTAAAGGAAATAGAATCTCTTCGGAAGAATGATAAACGATTTTTCTGCAATGGAAATTACGAAGTATTTTTTGCTGAGTACGAAGAAATACCTTATATTATGAGGGAAATAGGTAGACAAAGAGAAATCACCTTCCGAGCAGTAGGAGAAGGAACAAACCTCCCTTTTGATATTGATGAATACGATAAATACTACCATCATCTATTCCTTTGGGATAATGATGCACAAAAGATAGTAGGTGCCTACCGAATGGGGCTAGGTAAAGAAATAATGAAAAAAGGTGGTATCAACGGCTTCTATACCTCATCGCTATTTGAGTTTGACCACGAGTTACAGCCTTTTTTCAATGAAGTAATAGAAATGGGTAGAGCCTATATTATCAATGAGTATCAAACAAAACCACTTCCTTTGTTCCTTTTGTGGCGAGGTATTACTTATGTTTGCCTACGAAATCCAGACCATAAATTTCTTATGGGAGGTGTGAGTATCAGTAGCAAATTTTCGGATTTTTCTAAATCCTTGATGATAGAATTTATGAGGTCTCATTACTACGACTCTGCTTTAGCCCAGTATATTCATCCGAAAAATGAATTCAAAGTGAAACTTACTGATAGAGATAAAAGTTTATTCTTACATGAGATGAGTTCTGATCTGAATAAGCTAGATAAAGTAATTGACGACCTCGAACCTCAACTAAAACTCCCTGTTTTGATAAAGAAATATATCAAACAAAATGCAAAGGTTATTTCCTTTAATGTGGATCCGAGTTTTAATGATGCTATTGATGGACTGATGTATATCCGCATAAGCGAACTACCAGAAAGTACAATAAAACCCGTATTAGACGAGATGGCAGAACAACTCAGAAAAGAACAAGAGGGTGAATAAATTATATAAAAACATATGACTGATTGTATTTAATCAGCCTTTTTACTTATTTCAAACAAAAAGCAACCTTTTAGGTTGCTTTTGTTATATACTACATATAAGCCTCTATTGGATTACAAGTACAAATTAAATTTCTATCTCCATAGGCATCATCCACTCTAGATACAGATGCAAAGAATTTATTTTCTCTCACCCAAGGTAGCGGATAGGCAGCTTTCTCTCTACTATATGGCTTGTTCCATTCATCAGAAGTAACAATTTGCTCTGTATGAGGGGCATTCTTAAGAACATTATTCTCCTTATCTGCCTGGCCATTATCTATCTCCTCAATTTCTTTTTTGATATTAATAAGAGCCTCGGCAAATCTGTCTATTTCCGCTTTGGATTCTGATTCTGTTGGCTCAATCATCAAGGTTCCTGCCACTGGGAAACTTACCGTAGGAGCGTGGAATCCGTAGTCCATCAATCGTTTTGCAACATCTCCTACCTCAATTCCATACTGCTTAAATGGTCTAAAATCTACGATACACTCGTGGGCCACTCTACCATTTTCATTAGAATAAAGAATTTGGAAATGTTCAGCCAATACCTCTTTTAAATAATTAGCATTCAGAATAGCGTGAGCAGTTGCCTTTTTCAAACCTTCCGCTCCCATCATTTTAATATATGCATAAGTAATATTTTGAACTAAAGCAGAACCAAATGGAGCAGAAGAAATAGCATCAATACTTTGTTCTGTACCCACTTTTACATTAGGATTTGATGGTAAAAATGGTACTAAATGCTTGGCAACGCATATAGGTCCCACTCCCGGGCCACCACCTCCGTGAGGGATAGCAAAAGTCTTATGAAGATTCAAGTGGCATACATCAGCACCGATATGTCCTGGGCTTGTAAATCCTACTTGAGCATTCATATTAGCTCCATCCATATAAACTTGCCCACCCAAAGAATGAATCAAATCAATAATTTGCTTCACATTAGAATCAAAGAAGCCGTAAGTAGATGGATAAGTAATCATCACTGCTGATAGATTATCCTTGTGTTGTTCCGCCTTAGCTTTTAAGTCTTCAAAATCAATTTCTCCATTCTCTAAGTTCTTCACAACCACTACTTTCATTCCTGCCATTATCGCCGAAGCAGGATTAGTCCCGTGAGCAGATTGAGGGATTAGCACAATATTTCTATGAGCATTTCCCTGAGATTTATGATACTCTCTGATAACCATAAGCCCCGCATACTCGCCCTGAGCACCAGAATTCGGCTGAAGAGAGGTTCCTGCAAATCCCGTTATTTCTGCTAAATTTTTCTCTAACTCACTGATTAACTGATGATATCCACCTGCTTGCTCTACTGGTACGAACGGATGGATATTCCCCCACTCTGCCCAAGAAATTGGCAACATCTCTGTAGCTGCATTAAGTTTCATTGTACAAGAGCCAAGAGATATCATAGAATGAACCAAAGAAAGATCTTTTCGTTCTAATTTCTTGATATAACGCATCAATTCCGTCTCTGTGTGGTATTTATTGAAAATTTCATTTGTCAAAATATCGTCCGTTCTCAATAAATCGGCTGGGATAGTAGTTTCCTCTTTCACCTCCAATTTCATTGATGGTTTATTAGCGAATTGAGCCAAAACATCTACTAATTTCTGAACTTTATTAAGCGTAGAAGTTTCGTCTAATGAAATAGCTACAACACTATCAATAAACAAGTTAAGATTTATTTTATTTTCCTCTAACACTACTTTGAGTTTAGATTTTTCCTCCTCTGAAAGTCGGAATTTCACAACATCAAAAGTCGTTTCATCAATTACATTATACCCTAAATTTTTCAAAGCACTTGACAGAGCATTCGCTTTGTAATGAATATCATCAGCAATAAATTTCAAGCCTTTTGGCCCGTGATATACTACATACATACCAGCCATTACAGCCAACAATACTTGTGAAGTACAGATATTTGAGGTCGCTTTTTCTCTCTTAATGTGTTGCTCTCTCGTTTGTAGAGCCATTCTAAGAGCTTTGCCACCATAGGCATCTTGCGAAATACCTATTATTCTACCTGGTATATCTCTTTTATAACTTTCCTTACAAGCAAAATATGCTGCGTGAGGCCCTCCGTACCCCATTGGGATACCAAATCGTTGAGTAGTCCCCACAGCACAATCCGCCCCCATCGTAGCAGGAGATTTTAGTTTTACCAAAGATAAAATATCACAAGCAACAACCACCTGTAGCTCAATACCTTTTAATTGAGATATTGTTTCAGTATAATCTATAACTGCTCCATTTTTACCTGGATATTGAAGTAATGCTCCAAAGAAAGTTTCATCAAAATGATGGTCATCATGTTTGCCAATAATAACCTCTATACCAAGTCCTTCCGCTTTTGTTTTCAAAACGGCTATCGTCTGAGGATAAACTAATTCCGAAACGAAAAATTTATTAGCATTATTTTTCTTTTGGTCTTTTGTTCTACTTGCAAAAAACATATGCATAGCCTCAGCAGCAGCTGTACCCTCGTCCAATAGAGATGCATTTGCCAAGGAGAATCCTGTAAGGTCAGAAATTGCTGTTTGGTAGTTCAACAATGCCTCCAATCTTCCTTGTGCAATCTCTGCTTGATACGGTGTATAGGCCGTATACCAACCCGCGTTTTCAAGAATATTTCGCTGAATAGCAGATGGCAAAATCGTCCCATAATACCCAAAACCAATATAGGTATCATAGAGAGCATTCTTAGAAGCCAACTCCTTAGAATGCAATAACATCTCGTATTCCGAAAGTGGCTGAGAGATTTCTATATCTTTCTCTAAGCGAATAGCAGATGGAATTGTTTGATTCACAAGCTCTTGAATATCAGGAACTCCTACTTTATCCAACATTTCTCTAGTGTCATTTTCATTGAGAGAAATGTGACGATTTACGAATTGTGTCGTATTCATATTATTTATATTAGATTTATTTTATTTAAAATTTAAGTCGTAAAAATAAAAAAAATATGTTAATACCCAAAAACAAATAGTAAAATATTTCTTTTTGTAATATGTATCAATGAAAAAAGCCTAACTGAAAAATTAGGCCTAAATCATTATTTTATAAGGATTTAAACTGCTGAAGCATCCTTACATCATTTTCAAAAAATAATCTTATATCACTCATTTGATACAAGAGCATAACTATCCTCTCAATACCCATACCAAAGGCATACCCACTGTATTTGTCAGAATCTATATTTACATTTTTCAGCACGGCAGGATCCACCATACCACATCCCATAATTTCCAGCCAACCAGTCCCTTTCGTTATTCTATAATCCGTCTCTGAGTTTAATCCCCAATATACATCAACCTCTGCACTTGGCTCCGTGAAAGGAAAATAAGACGGTCTCATACGAATTTTAGACTTCCCAAATAGTTCTGTTGTGAAAAATTGAATAGTCTGTTTCAAATCGGCAAAACTTACATTCTCATCAATATAAAGTCCTTCAATTTGATGAAAAATACAATGCGAACGAGAAGATATAGCCTCATTTCTGAATACTCTTCCTGGTGATAAAATCCTCAATGGCGGTTCATTGTTCTCCATATGGCGAATCTGAACAGACGATGTATGCGTTCTCAATAATATATCTGGATTTTGCTCTATGAAAAAAGTATCCTGCATATCCCTTGCTGGGTGATATTCTGGCAAGTTCAAGGCTGTAAAGTTATGCCAATCATCCTCCACTTCTGGACCATCAGCTACAGCAAAACCTATTGATTTGAAAATATCTATAATTCTATTTTTCACTAAATTAATAGGGTGTCTTGCTCCTAATGATAACGGATAAGCTGGCTTTGTAAGGTCCTCTTTTATCAAAACCTCGCTAATTTCCGCAGCAGATTTCAGAGCTTCTAATTTATCTGCTACAGCTTGTTTTAGGGTATTTATCTTTTGTCCAAACTCTTTCTTCTGTTCATTTGGCACTTCTTTAAACTTTGCAAAAAGGTCATTCAAAATCCCTTTTTTTCCATTAAATCTAATTCTAAATTCCTCAATTTTAGATTTTTCTGTTTCTACAAAGTTTTGTACCTCGTCCAAATAATTTTTAATATTATCTATCATCTTATAATCATTATAGAATGGCACAAAGGTAAGATTTTTTTTGGACTTTAAAAACAATTTTACGAAGAATTTTAAAAGTTTGGGAGAGTATTATTAAGGAAAATATATAACTTTGCAATATGTTATTAGAAATAAAAAATCTTCATTTCTCGTATGAAGCTGATAGACCCATATTTAACAACCTCAATCTTAGTATAGAGCAAGGTGAAATAGTCGCCATCGCAGGCGAAAGTGGTTGCGGAAAATCTACTCTTTTGAGCTTAATTTATGGATTATACGACTGGCAAAAGGGCGATATTCTTTTAAATGGAAAGAAACTTTTAGGGCCAAAAGGCAACTTAGTGCCTGGCGAAAAAGAAATAAAATTCGTGGCTCAGCACTACGACCTTATTCCGTACGCCTCAGTTGCTGAAAATGTAGGGTTGTATCTCTCTAATGTCAATCTCAAAGCTAAAAAAGATAAAGTTTTAGAATTATTAGACATTGTTGATATGCAAGATTTTACCCACGAAAAACCGCGTTTTCTAAGTGGCGGACAACAGCAAAGAGTCGCTATTGCAAGGGCTTTATCAGTACCTCAAAAACTGATTCTTTTAGACGAGCCTTTTAGTAATTTGGATTATTCACGAAAAGTTACCATTCGCGAAAAAATATTCAATTACGCTAAAAAAAATAATATTTCTATTATCGTTTCAACCCACGAAATCCAAGAAATTACTCCTTGGATTGATAGACTCATTATTATGAAAAATGGAAAAACACTCCAAAATGACTCACCAAAAAATATCTACCAAAACCCTAATAACGAGTATGTTGCTCAACTTTTTGGAGAGGTAAATATTTTTAATGACGCGGAACAAAAACAATTTGGGCTAACAAAAAAATTCTATTACCCCACCGATTTTGAAGTGAATCCAGATGGAGAAGATTTTGAAGTGATTGAAAGCCGTTTTTCGGGTGGTTTTTACAGAAATAAAATAAATTTTTATGGAAAAATAATCATCACTTATTCCCCTAAAAAATTAACCAATTATACTAATATAAAATATTGAAAATAAATAATTTAAACTAATTCCGAAATATCCCATCTTGCTGTAGCCGATACAGATAAGTCTGAGAACATTTGTCTATCATATTTCAGTTTAGCAACCATTGCTATCATTCCTGCATTGTCGGTAGTGTATTCAAATTTTGGTATGTAAATATTCCAACCAAGACAGTCTCTTCTGTCTTCCATCGCCTTCCTCAGTGCCGAATTTGCCGATACACCACCTGCGATTGCTATTTCATTAATTCCTAAATCTTTTGTTACTTTTTCCAATTTATCCATCAAAATATCCACGATTGTTTGCTGGATTGATGCACATAGGTCATTTATATTATCATTAATAAAATTGGGATTTTTCTTTGTTTCTTTCTGAATAAAATACAAAATTGAAGTCTTCAATCCACTAAAAGAGTAATCGTAACCTTGTATTTTTGGTTTATTAAACAAATACGCCTTAGGATTTCCTTCTTTTGATAATTTATCAATAATCGCCCCAGCAGGATAGTCTAGACCTAAAATTTTTCCTGTTTTATCAAACGCCTCACCTGCTGCATCATCAATCGTCCCTCCCAAAATTTCCATATCAAAATAATCCCTCACAAGGACAAGCAAGGTGTGTCCCCCACTTACCGTAAGGCATACAAAAGGAAACTTTGGCGGTGTGGGATTGGCATCTTCTATAAAATGTGCTAAAATATGTGCTTGTAAATGATTAACCTCAATAAGAGGTCTATCTATACTCATTGACAGAGACTTAGCAAAAGAGGTTCCCACTAAAAGCGACCCCAATAAACCAGGTCCGCGAGTAAAACCTATCGCAGAAATATCTTTTTGTTGTATATTTGCTACTTTAAAAGCTTGATGTATCATCGGAATGATATTTTGCTGATGAGCCCGAGATGCCAACTCTGGAACTACTCCACCATAATCAATATGGATTTTTTGGCTATCCGCTACATTAGAAAGTATTTTATTCCCTTGGATAACAGCAACAGAAGTATCATCACACGAAGTTTCAATAGCTAAAATGATAGGTTCAGTCATAGATGTTACTTTAATTTTTTTTAATGTTAAATCGATTTAGAATGGCAAATTTAGAAAATATTAATGATATTAAAAATATAAAAAACTTGAGAGAAAAAACAAAAACCATTAACAAAAAACCTAAAAAAAATATATTTATAAGAATTTTATCATATATTTTAGGTGGATTAATTGGATTATTCGTAATTCTTCTTATTACTCTTAATCTTGATATAACCAAAAATTGGATTGTCCAAAAAGCAATTGAGGCTCTCAATAAAGATTTTAATGTTAAAATCTCTGCAAATCAGGTAAAAATTGATTTTTTCGGTGATGTAAATATCCATAATTTGAAAGTTAAAGATAACCACCAATTAGATTTTATCAGTGTTCCACTTGTGGAAGCCAAGTCCGATTGGATTGGTCTAATCGGTGATGCTGTAAAGGGAACCAACCATTTCAAATTTAAGGAAATAAATTTGAAAAATCCTGATATTCAAGTTATAACATACAAAAATGATAGTATAGCCAACTTTATCCGATTTGTAGAATCATTTGATAATGGAAAACCTAGAGACCCCAAAAAACCTATTTTCAGACTAAACTCTAAAATAAATATAGATAATGCAAAGCTATCCATCATCAATGAAAACTCAAAAGGTGATGCTGGAAGATGGCTCAAAGCCAAGAATCTTGATTTACATTTATCTGAACTACAAATCGCAGGAGTAAAAATTGATGCTAAATTGGATAACTTTTCCTTTGAAACGCAGCGATGGGGGAAAATACATAAAGTTGAAAAATTTGCGACCCACTTCACTTTGGATAACCATAGCTTAGCACTCAAGAACTTAACTTTTAAAACCGACCATTCCGATTTAAAGGGAAATTTGACCTTTATTCTTAACGAAAAAACAAAATGGCAGGATTTCAATAATAAAGTTCGCTGGAATATGCATTTGGAAAACGGAAGTCAGCTTGCAGGATATGATATTTCATATTTTGCAACGAATTGGGATAACTACTCACCAATAAGAGTTTCAGGAAAAATGCACGGAATACTGAACAATTTCAGCTTAAATGATTTTGCAATTGGAAACGAAAATGTAAATATCCGAACAAAAAAAATCAGCCTTAAAAATATATTAAACGGTAATTTTCATATTAAAACGAATGATATTTCTACAGATTTCACCTATATAAATTTGAAAAAAATGATGCCATCATTCGTAAAAAATAAGATGAAAAATATCGCTGATGACTTTGGTCGCCTAAATTTTAAAGGTGGAATTGATATTACTCCGAAACGAATTATTGTGCCATCGGGAAATCTCATTACCGGAATTGGAAACGCTGATATACAGAATTTCCAACTTAGTGATTTCAGCACGAATACACCTAAATACACGGGTAATTTTATTATAGAAAACCTTAATACTGCGATAATTACAAAAAATAAACAAGTTGGAAACATCTCTGGTACATTTTGGGTAAAAGGTCAAAGTTTTGATGTGAATAATATGATTTTGGACACAAAATCTCACATTTCTAGTATTGAAATATTGGATAAAAAACTCAAAAATATATACCTTAATGGACAACTCAACCATAAAACTTACAAAGGTGATATAAAAATACAAGATTCTGAAATACAAGGAAATGTAAATGGACTTATTGATTTTTCTACTCAAAAAATCGCTGCTGATATTAAGGCAAATATCCAAAAATTCAATCCATCATATTTTTCAAATAAACTTGAAAATCAATCCCTTAGTGGAGATTTCAATGGTAAAATATCAATGAGTAATCTTAATGATTTAGCAATTGACACTCAGATAAACAATATAAAATTCCATTCGTCAAGTCAGAATATTGAAATTCCTAATGGTACTATCAGAACCTATATAAAAGATAATCAGAGATTTATAAATATCAATATGCCTAATGCCATCAATGGAGAAATCTTTGGTCGATTCAATCTATCAGATTTTGCAGGTATGATACAAAATGGCATCGATAGAATTTTGGTATCGCCACAGCCAAGACAATGGTATAAAAATCAGTATTTCCAATTTAATTTTGATATTCACCAAGATTTCGTGAATAGTTTCGTTCAAAATATACAGCTACCTCAAAATTTACATATCTATGGAAATTACAACGGAACAGAAAATAACCTAAACTTTTCTGCCAATACGAACAAATTAAACTACCTAATAATTGAAGATGAAATATTTACAAAAGAAGATAAGGAACTCGCAAGGAGACACGCCAACTATGTTGTATTACCAACACTAAAAATAGATTCTGCAACTGCGAAAGGTATTTCTATAAAAATAAATACCAGCGAAGCCTATAATGAGCAAATATCCGCAAATTTTGAACAATTAAATTATAAAAATAATATTTTTAAAAATTTCAGTCTCATTGGAAAAAAAGCAGAACGTAATTTAGACTCTGGGAAGAATATGATTTTCCAAACTCAGTTCGATTATGCCAACAAAGGCTATGAGAATACCACAAAAAATTATGCTATTAATTTCACTCAAACATTCAACGAGTTTGGAGATTATGTATTTCAATTTTATAACACCAACCTGAATTTCAATAATATAAATTGGAGAATAGGAGATGACGGCAACCTACCACAAAGTATTGTCTATCGAAGGAAAACAGGAAATATTGAGGTTAATAATCTTCTCATCAATTCCGAAGATTCTAAATTATTCATAGAAAAGGCGTCATATGGGAATAAGCAGTTTGAGATTTCAGGGAATATAGACGGATTGCAAATAGCTAAACTTTTCGAGATGCAAGATTCTGGTAATCCAATGGATTTCCAAGGGGTTGCTAATGGTAATTTCCACATATTAAAAAATGAAAAATCTATTGAACCTATCATCACACTCAATATTGATAAGATGAAAATGGGGGGTAGAGAAATGGGGAATCTCAATATATCTGCTGTAAAAACAGAACGACCAAATATCTATAAATTAGATGTTTTGCTACATTCTGCTGGGGTATTTGGTGACAATAAATTGATAGTTTCTGGAACGATTGATAATAATCTTAAAACACCAACTCTTGACATTGAAACGCAACTCAACAAGTTTGACTTGGGCTTTGCTCAACAGTTTGTCAATGGAGTTTTCAGTAACATTCGAGGGGTTGCAGATGGCAGTGTGAAAATTTCAGGACCAATTGATAATATTGACTATAATGGTGAAATTGCACTTTCCAAATTCGGCTTAAAATTGGATTTTACAGGAGTTGATTACTCATTTGAAGACACGAAACTACCTTTTTCTAAAGGTTTTGTGGCTCTTAATGATATCAAAATAAAGGATGGACGAAATGTTTCTGATGGCTCTATCTCTGGATTTATTCAGTTTGAAACATTAGACACAATGGGTGTCAACCTCATTATCAGGGCTGAAAATCTTATGATGCTCAACTCTACACAGGCAGACAACGACCTTTTCTGGGGCAAAGTGCAAGCAACAGGAGACCTCTTCGTTTCGGGGCCAATTATGGGACTAGATATTTCCACACCGAATATGAGAGCTCTCAATAATTCTTCTTTTACCTTCAATTCAAGTTCTACCACAAAGGTTGATGAATATAAAATGCTCCGATTCTTGAAAAGAACTACCGAAGGAAAAATAGAACTTGCCAAAAAGAAAAAAACAGGTGCCAATATGAATATTGATTTCACCGTAAGTGCCGATAAAGGAACGCTGGTGAATGTCCTCGTGGGCGGAAGTATGGGAGACATCAGTGTACGAGGTGATGCAAAGGCCATCCGATTTAAGATGAATAGAAGCGGAAATATTTCTCTCAATGGGAATTATATCGTAGATAGTGGGGAATTTGTCTCTAAGATGATATTAGAGAGAAAATTCCAAATTGTGAAAGGAAGTAATCTCAGCTGGACAGGAAATCCTATGACACCTCAGCTCAACATTAAGGCGACTTACGAAAAGGTCGTTACTAATATGGGTGAGTATTTAGGAACCTCTTTACCATCTTTGAATGTACAACTTATCACAAACATTACCGGAACGATGAACAAGCCAGATTTGAAATTTAATATTGATATTCCTGAAGTTTCATCTCAAATAAGAGAAACTCTTAATACAAAAATTAGCAACGAAGACGAAAAGGTAATCCAATTTGGGTCTATCCTAGCACTCGGAACTTTTAATGTGTCTAATTCTGGCGGTTTTGATGTGAAAGCAAACTCCCTACAATCCTCCGGCTATGGAATACTATTAAAGCAACTCAGCTCCATACTGAATACCATCAGTAAAAATGTAAAAATAGACCTTGACTATCTCGCAGGTGACCAAACAAGTAATACATCCGATAGAGCGAGTAGCCGAATGAATGTAAATATCTCACCACGATTGAAAATTATCGGTAATATCGGGATTCCTATCCTCAAAACCGATGCAAGTAGCATCTCCAACAATTACCTCACTACAGAAGGTACTATAGAGTATGATTTTAGTAAAAATATTGACGGCTCCCTCCTCGTAAAGGGCTTCTCAAAACCATCGAATATAGGTCTGATTGCAGGAAATACGGGTGCTAACCAAACTTCTGGTATAGGAGTAGTATATAACACAAGTTTCAACAATATCCTACGAAGCAAAAAAGACTCTACGGAGACCAAGAAAAATAATCCGAAAAGATAATTTATCACACCTCCAATAGATAATATAAGTCACTATTTATAAACTATGATAGATATTTATTATTAATTTTATTTTCAGTTTTGAAAATTTATCAGTATCTTTGAATGTGTTATTTATGACGTTCATATCTTATTTGAAAGATTATTTAAAATTTAATATCTTAAATCATAATGAAAACTATTAACTTACAACACGAACTAAAAAAATATTTCGGCTTTGGGGTCTTCAAAGGACAACAAGAAAAAATCATACAAACATTATTAAGTGGGAAAGATGTATTCGTTCTAATGCCTACAGGCGGAGGAAAATCCCTATGCTATCAGCTTCCAGCCCTCATCTCCGAGGGAACGGCTATTGTAGTATCTCCGTTAATCGCCTTGATGAAAAACCAAGTTGATGCTGTAAACGGGCTTTCTTCCGAAGATGGTGTAGCCCATGTGCTGAACTCTTCTCTCAACCGCCAACAAGTAAAAAAGGTATTTGATGATCTAAAATCTGGGAAAACAAAACTACTCTATGTAGCCCCAGAAAGTCTTATAAAAGAAGAATATACCGAGTTTTTGAAAAGTGTAAAAATTTCCTTTTTTGCTATTGATGAAGCTCACTGTATATCCGAATGGGGACACGACTTCCGCCCTGAATACAGAAATCTAAAATCCATCATTGAAAATATCTCAAAAGTACCTATAATTGCTCTCACTGCAACTGCGACACCAAAGGTACAAGACGATATCCAAAAAACATTGGGAATGAATGACGCAGTGGTATTCAAGGCAAGTTTTAATAGAGCAAATCTATTCTATGAAGTTCGCCCAAAAGTGAATATTGAAAAAGAAATCATTAAATTTATCAATCAAAATAAAGGAAAATCAGGTATAATCTACTGCCTAAGCCGTAAAAAAGTGGAAGATTTCGCCCAACTTTTGCAAATAAATGGCATTAATGCACTACCCTATCACGCTGGTTTAGACCAAAAAACAAGAGTTACCAATCAAGATAAATTTCTTATGGAAGAATGTGATGTGATTGTGGCAACTATTGCTTTCGGTATGGGGATTGACAAACCCGATGTTCGTTTCGTGATACACTACGATATTCCTAAATCCCTAGAAAGTTATTACCAAGAAACTGGTAGAGCAGGTAGAGATGGTGGAGAGGGGCATTGTATCGTCTTCTACGACCCTAAAGATATTGACAAATTAGAAAAATTCTTAGCACAAAAATCCGTTTCAGAAAGAGAAATTGGATTACAACTCCTCAACGAAGTTGTAAGCTATGCAGAAACATCAATGAGTAGAAGGCAATATCTTTTACATTATTTCGGTGAAGAATTTGACCCCATAAATGGTGATGGTGCTAATATGGATGATAACTCTCTAAATCCTCCAACTCTCATAAATGCGAGCAACGACCTAAAAATAATCTTAGAAGTAATTGAAAAATTAGAACAAAAATTCCGAATAAAGGATTTAATAAATATCCTATGTGCCAAAGAATCACCCATTACCAAATCTCATAAGTTAGAAACTCACCGACTTTGGGGTATCGGAAAAGACAAGGATGATAACTATTGGAAAACAATTATCAGACAAGCAACCGTACAAGGTTTTTTACTCAAAGATATTGAAACTTACGGCATATTAAAACTCACAGAAAAGGGTTTAAAATTCCTAAATAATGAAATTGAAGCAGAATTTCTCATAGCAGAAGATCGTAAGTTTGACCTTTCCCAAGTAAAATCTGATATTGAAAATTCTCAACAACAAGTTGTGGGTATGGACGATGTGTTGTTTTCGCAACTTAAAGAATTAAGAAAAAAAGTAGCCAAAAGGCTCGGTATCCCACCGTACACTGTATTCATGGACCCAAGTTTGGAAGACATGGTGATTCAATATCCTATTTCCATCGAAGAAATTTCTAAAATACACGGCGTAGGAGAAGGAAAAGCAAAAAAATTCGGAAAAGATTTTGCAGATTTCATAAAAAAATATGTAGAAGACAACGAGATTGAGCGAACGCAAGATATGGTGATAAAACAAGTCGCCAACAAATCCAGCCATAAAGTATTCATCATACAAAGTACCGACAGAAAAATAGATTTTGAAGATATTGCAAAAGCTAAAAATATTACAATGGATGAACTCTTAAAAGAAATGGAATCTATTGTTTATCAAGGAACTAAACTAAATATAGACTACTACATTAATGATAATATTGATGAGGATATTATAGAGGAATTTATGGATTTTATGCACGAAAGCGACAGCGATTCTATGAAAGTATTGCTTGATAATTTCGGTGATGAACTCAGCGATGAAGAGATAAGAATGCTTCGTATAAAATTCATTAGTGATGTAGCCAACTAACCTAAAAAATCATCTTTTTTCATACTAATTTTGTCATTCTTCCAACAAAAAGAATGGCAAAATTTCTTTAAAGAAACATAAAAATGGAAAAAAAAACAATCATTTTCATACTCCCAGACTTAGAAACAGGAGGTGCCGAACGAATAGTAACCACAATCGCAAACCACCTACCGAGAGAACTATTTATCCCCAAAATAATGCTCCTAAGAAAGGATGGAGGCTACCTAAAAATACTAAAATCCGATATTGAAATCATTGACCTAAAAGTGCAACGAATACGAAACTCCCTATTCCCCATCCTTAGGCAAATCTACAAAAGAAAACCCAATATTGTATTTTCTGGCTTCGGAGAAATAAATGCCTATCTATCGCTTTTTATCAAATTTTTCCCAAAAACAAAATTCATAGCACGAGAAACAAATGTCGTATCCCAACACATAACAAGACCCGAAATTAAATTCTTTTATAATTTTTACAATAACTTTGATAAAATTATTTGTCAAAGTGATGACATGCTGAGCGACCTTATTGAAAATTTCAGAATAAAACGAACAAAAACAATAAAAATAAATAATCCTGTTGATTTTGATTTTATTCAACAAAAACTAAATATCTCTGAAAAAATATCATCTTTTGATAACGAACACAAACATATAGTAAGCATTGGTAATCTCTCTAAGAGAAAAGGATTTGACAATCTTTTAAATGTGTTTTCATATCTAAAAAATGAAAATATAAAGCTACATATACTCGGTGATGGCAAGGATAAGGACTTATTGCTTTCTCAAAAAGAAAAATTAGGATTAGATAATGTTATATTCCACGGAAGACAAGAAAACCCTTATCTATTTCTAAAATTTGCAGACCTTTTTATTCTTTCATCAAGATACGAAGGTTTCCCAAATGTTCTTCTCGAAGCTGGTGCTTGCGGTATTTATTCTATCGCTAACGATTGTCCTGGTGGTATTAGAGAAATTATTCAACCCAATATAAATGGTGAAATACATAGAATAGAAAATCACCAAGAATTTGCCGAAAAAATCAAAAATTCCCTAAATATAAACCACCAAAAAGATTTAATAATCAACTCTATAAAGAGCCGTTTTTCCAAAGAAATTATCCTAAAACAATATCAAGATGTATTTCAAGATTAAAGAAAAAAGACTTAATCTTCACCGATTAAGTCTTTTATTATTATAACATTTTTAAATTATTAACCTCTAACTCTGTCAAAATTCTCCAATGTCCTCTCTTAATATTCTTTTTCGTAAGCCCCGCAAACATCACACGATCAAGAGCTTCCACTTCGTAGCCTAATTTTTGAAAAATTCTACGAATTACTCTATTCCAACCGATATGTATCTCTATACCTATCTCATTTTTAGGTTTACCATCGATATACGAAATATTATCCACCTGTACCACACCTTCTTCCAAACGAATTCCATCTATAATTTTTTGCATATCGTCCATACTAAGTCTTCTATCAAGTACCACATGATAGATTTTCTTAACATTAAATGATGGATGGGTAAGTTTTTTCGTTAGATGTCCATCATTAGTCAATAGAATAACCCCCGTAGTAGGCCTATCTAATCTTCCCACAGGGAATAAGCGATACGGCGAAGCATTGGCTACTAAATCCATCACAGTTTTACGTGCTTTCTCGTCTTTTGTTGTAGAAATATAGCCTTTAGGTTTGTTTAGTAATACATATACATTCTTCTCCGGAGTGATAGATTGTCCATCAAAAACTACTTTATCAATCTTCTGTACTTGATATCCCATCTCTGTTATTACTTTTCCATTAACCTCCACGAGTCCCTGCTCTATCAACCTATCAGCCTCTCTTCTACTACAAATTCCAGAATTGGCAATGTACTTATTAAGACGAATCGTATCCTTATGAAGGTCCTTTTCTATCTTACTCTTCTTTCTGTTAAGTATATATTGATTTACTTTTTCATCACTATTTTTTCTATCATATTTGTTAAATGGTTTCTTACCATATTTCAAATCCCCTTTTTCATATTTTTTGCGAGTATCAAAATTTCCCTCTCTTCTTGGTCTCCTAAAAGAGTTTTCATCTTGTATTCTCGGTCTTCTTGACCTTCCTTTATTTCCTTCCATTTTAATGAAAAATTTCTGCAAAAGTACACATTTATTTTCTGATAATAAAATGTTTTTAGGTTTTCCTCCATTCGTACCCTTACATAATAAAATTTATTATATATTAATTGTATTGTGATAATTTTTATATACCTTTGTTTCACAAAATATTAATCATTGAATGAAAAATCCGTATTAAAAAATAATACCAACCTACACTCTATAGAAAATGGAGGAGGGAATCCCAAAACAATTATTTTTTACTAAAATATTTATTTTATATGAAAGCACTTTTATTTCTCAATGGCGAGGCTCCAAAAACATTTCCTAAACTCTCCGATTACAATCTAATAGCATGTTCTGACGGAGCTTTTCATTACCTCAAACAAAAAAAATTCCCTATCCATAAACTTGATTTAATCGCTGGAGATTTTGACTCTCACTCGGGAAATGATGATATTATTTATCAAAATAAATTCATCCATACACCTGACCAAAACAAAACGGATTTCCATAAAGTTTTGGAAATTTTACAACAAAAAGGTATTACAAAAATTGATATTTTTGGAGGTAGCGGTGGAGAAATGGACCATTTTTTAGGAAATCTATGTGCAGCCTTTCGTTTTCACAATGAATTAGATATCACCTTCTTCGATGAATTTGGAAAACATTTCTTCATTCCCAAAAATATGGTCTTACACAATGTATTGGGCAAGATGATTTCCCTCTACCCCTTTCCTTCTGCTAAAAATATTATTACCAATGGGCTTAATTGGGAGCTTTCTAATGAAAATTTAGACATAACTACTCGTATTGGCACACGAAATTTCGCGATAAAAGACAGTATTTCCATTAAATACTCTGAAGGTGACTTAATTGTTTTTATCGGAGCGGAGGTAAATATTTATAAACACAACCAAATACCTTAAATATCTTCATCAAATAAAAAATCATTTTGAAGATATTTATCCGTTGAATTCTCTACTGAAAAATTGCCAATTTTCGTGCGTCGCAAAGTTGTTAAATAAGCCCCTACTCCTAATTTTTGTCCAATATCGTGAGCCAATGTTCGAATATAAGTCCCCTTAGAGCAACCAACTGAAAAACGAACAAAAGGGAATTCAATTTCCACATTATCAATATAATATATTGTAATTTTTCGATTCTTCATTTCTACCTGTACCCCTGCTCGGGCAAGGTTATAAGCCCTCTCTCCATCTATTTTCAATGCAGAAAAAACGGGGGGCTTTTGGTCTATCTCTCCAATAAACTTTTGGAGTATCTCTTGCACATTTTCTCCGGTGATGTGGCTAATATCTTGATGCAAAATTTCGGGTTTTTCCGTATCGTAGGATTCCGTCTGAACACCGAGTTTTATTTCTACAAAATATTCTTTGGATGCATCTTGTATTTCCGAAATTTGCTTGGTAGCCTTTCCTGTGCATACTATGAGTAATCCTGTGGCTCTTGGGTCGAGCGTCCCTGCGTGTCCTACTTTTATTTTTTTCAGTTTAAACTCTCTTTTTAGTTTAAATTTTATTTTATTCACAACATTGAAACTACTCCAGTCCAATGGCTTATCTACTAATAAAATCTGTCCGTGTTGTATCTCTTCAAGCGTCATTTTATCTTAAATAATTTCTAAATTGTTTTTCCGTTCCGTGGAATACATTAAGGTCTATCCAACCTTCTGCCCACTTAAATTTACCTTTATGAGAATACTGCCAAAATTTCCATTTATGTTTAAATCTCTTATTAGAGAACGAGCAAAGCCAAATATCATTTTTAAAATGACCTTTTATATATTTCTCATAACCACTTGAATTAGTATATATTACAATTCGCCTACCTGTTTTCTGCTCTACTCTTTTTATAAATATTTTAATTTCTCTTACGATAGACTTTACCGTTCTATTCGTGGAATTTCCCCACTCTTCAACATCTACCACCAATGGCATTTGAGTATGCTTTCTTTTAATATTTTTCAGAAATAGGTCAGCTTGTTTTTTTCCATCTTTATTGAATCTAAAAAAATGATAAAACCCTACTTTCGGAGATATTTTGAGTGTTTCTCGGTAGTAATATTCAAATTTTTTATCTACATAATCTTCTCCTTCTGTCGCTTTTATATAGATAAATTGTATTTTTTTTGGTGGAATTTTCTTAAAATCAATTTTCCCTGTATGCTCCGATATATCAATCCCTAATACAGAATATTCTCTCTCATTAATTTTTATACCTGGTGGGGTAATTGATGCTCTCGCTACAAAGAAAAATAGTAAAAATATAATTCGTAATTTATTCTTCATTAGGCTCTTGAACTAAAATAAATTAATAAAACAATCCCTACGATAATCCTATACCATCCCCAAGGTCTAAAACCATACTTATTCAATAACTTAATAAACGATTTCACTGCAATGAGTCCTACTATAAAGGCTATAATATTGCCTATCAAAAACGACAAAATATGTTCGTTATCAGATAATATCATTTTATAACCTTTTTCTCCATTTGCCCAAGTTTTCACAAAAACGGAATAAATGGTAACTGCTAACATTGTGGGAACAGCCAGAAAAAACGAAAATTCGGCCGCTGCTTTTCTTGTTAAGCCTTGGGTCATTCCTCCAATGATGGATGCTGCAGAACGACTCGTACCAGGTAACATTGCCATACATTGCCAAAAACCAATAATAACTGCTATTTTGGTGGAAATTTGCTTCTCATCATCTATCTTAGGTGATTTAAACCACGAATCCGAGAATAATAAGACAACACCTCCAACTATCAAAACTATTGAAATGACAATATCACTACCTAAAATTTTCTCAATCTCATCATCAAGTAATTTGCCAAAAAACAATGCGGGGACAACCGCAGATGCCAATTTTAAATAAAACTTAATATTATTAAAATCATAGAATTTTCTCCAATATTCCACAACGACCGACAAAATTGCCCCAAATTGTATAGAAACCATAAACATTTTAAGAAATTCGTCTTCTCTATTCATTCCCAAAATACTTGCAGTAAAGCCCATATGAGCAGTAGAGGAAATTGGCAAATACTCTGTAAGCCCTTCAATAACAGCGATTAATATAGCTTGTAATGTATCCATTTAACAATTAATTAAAAAAAACAATAAAATTGAGCAAATAATAATAAATGCTCAATTTTTTGCAAATATAATAAAATAAAAATTTATTTTACTGGTGGATATTTTGCCATTATTTCAGTTACAACCTGCGGGATTTCCTTTTGTTTTTTCTTCGGAGAATCCACCGAAATACCATCACCTATACCCTGCCAAACTAATTTTTGTGTTTTGGCATCTATAATATCAATCGTCAAGGAACCACGATTGTAGGACGATATCCAAGTTCTACCAAAACCAAACATCCACGGATTCCACCAACCAAAATATCCATACGGATAAGACTGGACATCAGTAACTTGCTTATGATTCGCTTTAACATTGATAATCAAATCTGGCGCGTTACTTCCAACTAAGCCTTTCAACTCAAGTTGTCTGGAAACCTCACCTGAAACCCTATCTTTATCTATATCATTGAGTTCTAAATCTTTAACTCTCAATTGATATGTTTTGTATCCTTCAAAATTCACACTCTTAGAGTAATCTGTTTGCACTTGAAATGGGCTACACGAAGTCGCCACTAATACCACTGAAAGTGCCAAAATCCAACATTTTTTCATTGTTTTGATATTTTTTTTCTAAATGTATCGGTATTTTTATCATAACCATACGGACAATGTTTGCAACCATTTTTGCAACAAAATCCTCTCTTCAAATGATATTTTTCAGTAAAAACTCTGAAACCCTGTTCATTATAGTAAAAATCCTCTCCTTCTACTAACCGAGTTTTCGACATAATATTGTTTTTGCTCTACAAAGTTACATAAAAAAATCGAATCTAAATCTTTTTGTAAAATAATTTTGAAACCATCTATTAATTTCCGCTATAACAACATTTAAAATACTACCAATCAGTATATTAATATATTTAAATCAAAAAAATATCTTTTTTTTAAGTAAAATAAAATTAAAATTGTAACTTTGTATTATGTTTGAATTAGGTATCGGCGAAATGCTTGTTATAGCTATCGTCATTGTCGTTTTATTTGGTCCTGACAAGCTCCCCTCTATCGCAAGAGATTTGGGGCAGGGAGTTCGTAAAATGAAGGGAGCCGTGGAAGATATGAAAACTGAAATTATGAAAGAGGTGGATAATCCTGTTTCGGAAATAAAAAAAGAGATTGAAAAGGTAAAAACAGATGCTAATCCCCTTCAAGATATTAATAATACTCTCGCTGAAACCAAAGAGGAGGTGGAAAAGCTAAAACCTTGGGAAGACCCAAATTATAAAGGGCCAGTAAATAGGTAGCAATGGATGAAATAATTAAGACCGATAAGAAACTGATGATTCTCCTCAATAATATGGGGAGTGAGTCGTTTGATAATTTTTGGTTAATGATCTCCGAAGTATGGATCTGGATACCTTTTTACATTATTTTACTTTATTTTCTTTATAAAAATTATCGTAAAAATTCTTTTATTTTTATTTTAATTTTCTTAATACTTGGGGTTGTAATTAGTGACCAATTAGCCAATATTTTCAAATATGGGGTTAAAAGATTAAGACCTTGCCATGACCCGAGTATGGAGGGGCTCATTCGTGAGGTGAAATGTGGTGGTAAGTTCGGTTTTTACTCAGCTCACGCCTCAAACACATTTTTTTTGGCTACATATCTATTTTTATTACTTAAAAACAAGATTAAATTCCTTTCCGCAATATTAATTTTTTGGGCAATCATCGTATCGTATAGTAGGATTTACCTTGGAGTTCATTTCCCGCTGGATGTTCTTGTTGGTTCTTTTTTTGGAGTAGCCATTGGTTGTTTTTGTGGAATTTTAGCTAAAATTGTCATCAAAAAACAGGACAAAATTGCCGAAAATCAATCATTATGATATGGTTTTCCTGTGAGGATTTGGTGAGCTCTATATATTTGTTCTACAATAAAAAGCCGTACCATCTGATGTGTAAAAGTCATTTTAGATAGTGCTAATTTTTCATTAGATTTTTGGTAAATTTCGTCTGAGAAACCATACGCTCCACCTACAAGAATAAGCACTCTCTTAATAGATAAATTCATCAAATTATCTATTTTATTCGAAAATTCCCTACTCGTATATTGCTTTCCTCGTTCGTCCAAAAGGATTATATAGTCATTGGCTTCAAAATAATTAGAAAACAACTTTCCTTCTTCTTTTTTTAGTTGTTCTGAGGTGAGATTTTTGACATTTTTGACATCCGGAATCTCAACGAGTTCAAAATTCCAATGTTTCGGCAATCTATGAGTATAATAATCTATCAATGTTCTTATTTCCTTATTATCCGTTTTACCTATACATAATAGATTTATTTTCATTTTCTTATTTTTGTATCCGCAAATATAATAAAAGTTAAGATTAATGAAAAAAATACAATTATATCTAAATAAAATCCATTTTTCTTCCCTTGGCCTATCCTTGTATCAAATATTAGATATTTATGGAAAAAATATTTTCCAAAATAAAATAGGCAAGCAAGCAGCATCAATATCTTGGTCTTTTTTCCTGAGTTTATTTCCTTTTATGTTGTTTATTTTATCCTTACTTCCCTATCTTCCTCACTATGAAGGACTACAAGTATATTTATTTAAAAAACTTCTCCCTGAAATATTACCTAAAAACATCGCTCTTGAAGTTATTTCCTATCTGAAAAATTTTCTTATTCCAAATCTCAACAGTCTAAATAATATACCTACAATTCTTTTTGCCTTAATTTTTGGTACGAATGGCACTTATTCTCTAATCAATGGATTTAATGAAAATTCTGATTTAAAACGAAGTTTCATTAGAGAATATCTCATTTCTATTGGTGTTACCTTATCTTTCATTACTCTGATAATACTCAATTTCTTAGGGATTTACTATACTCAAATAGTATTAAGAATATTCTCCCCCAACAACAATGATTTTATGATTTTTTACTTATCAAAATTTGTGGGTTGGGTATCTTTTCCTTTTTTCTATTTTATTCTTCTTTCTCTATTTTATTGGGTAGGATGCTTAAAAATAAAAAAATGGAAACAAGCTATACCCGGTTCCATTTTCACGACGATTTTGTTCGTAATATCTACTTATATCTTTGCTTTTTACCTAAAAAAGTTTGCTAATTACAACATTTTCTACGGCTCCATTGGTTCTGTAATTATCATTATGGTTTGGATAAACATCAATATTGTGCTACTACTTCTTGGTAACGAACTTAATATCTTGTTAAGAAAACTACTAAGTAAGTAGTATTATTTTATTTTTATTAATCTTGTAACTAAATATCCTATAGTAACACCCAAGATATCTGCACATAAATCAATCCACTCAAAGGCTCTCCCAAAATTCATTATTTTTTGTAAAATCTCCGTTGAAAATCCATAAATAAACATTATAATTATAAATCTCAAAAAGGTTATTTTTGAAAATCTCACACAAAATAAGAATCCTAAAAATACAAATAGCAAAATATGTACCAACTTATCTGCACCCTCAAATTGTATCCAATTTGGAGGTCTATCTCTCATCGGCTTGAGAAGTATATATGTAAGAAATGCCCAATAAATGGGCATAACTTTTCCTATGACATATTTTATTTTATCCAATTAATTCTTGATATTGTTCAGCTGTTAATAATTCTGATAAATCTGCATCTCCTGAAATTTCTACTTTCACAATCCAACCTTTTCCGTAAGGGTCTGTATTTACTAATTCAGGTTCATCTTCCAAAGCCTCATTAAGCTCGGAAACAACTCCTGATACTGGTAAAAACAAGTCAGCTACAGTTTTTACAGCTTCTACACTCCCGAAAACTGCTCCTGCTTCCACCTCATCACCTACGGTATCTACATCAACATATACGATGTCTCCTAATTCGCCCTGTGCGTGGTCTGTAATACCTACTACGGCGATATTTCCTTCAATTTTTACCCACTCGTGGTCTTTTGTGTACTTTAATTCTGCTGGTATGCTCATATTTTCTTTCTTTTTAATTCCCCAAAGTTAAATTAATTTGATTAATTCTACAAATTTTAATACTAAAAAAACATATTTTATTCATTAAATACTGATTATCAATATTTTATTTTTTAATTTTTATATTTATCCATATGCTAAAAATAGACAACATCATTATGTAGGTAATCAACAAAATCCAATTTTCACTATTTGGAAATGAAAACGAAAATATATCTGCAAATCCCAAAATTGCTAAAATGACCTCATTTAATACAACCCCTCCAACTAATACGAATACACTAAAAACCAATATATTACTACTCCTAAATATTCCTATTTCTAATATTTTCCAAATCAAAAAAACAGAAATTCCCATTAATAAAACCAAATGCAAAAAACCAATGACCACACTGATATTATTATATGCGTATGAGGTAAGAGCGGGTATAACAGGTAATATTTGAAGAAATATTTTTAACCAAAATGCAAATAATGATATTATCAACACAAATTTATAAACAAAACTTCTATCTATTGTATATTTTTGCCAATTTTTACGAATAAAGTTTAAAAATAATGTAATTCCTACAAATTGTAATACACCTACATTCGCAAAAAAAAGCTTAACCCCCATCGGAAATTGGCTCACCCATAAAATACACAAACCATAACCAAGTAAAACACCTATAAACGATAAATGAATTACCTTATCATTTAGTTTTTGAGCAATATCTATCCCTTTCCTCTTTAAAGAACTGATTAACAAACCTATACAAGTAAAAAAGAAAAATCCATTGTACTGAAAATGCATATAAAAATAAGTCGCTGCACGGTACCAATCAGCATGTGTAGTCTTCATTTTTTTTGCCATAATAAATGCCAATCCAAAAATACCAACCGCTGAAAATGTTGCAAAAAATGCTCCCGAACGAAACCACATAAATGCTGGCGAGAGATTCCCAGAGGTATCTTTCATCAAGAAGCCAAAGAAGAAAAATCCAACAACAAGAGCTATTGTAGAAAACACAATGGACAACCAATAATACCCTCCATTAATAAAAGAAAACAACATTCCATATGCACTTATTTGATTGATTATCATTAAAATATAATATTTTTTATCACTCAAATCAGAATATTGCTGTCTCAATTCATTCAAAACCAATGCATACAAACAACTACTGACCCAACCATAAAAAGCAAAATGAGAATGAGCCCATTGGAAATATCTATGAAAAATTTCAAAAGGTAATTTGACATCTAAAAAAGGTACGAAAGACGATGCTAAATTCATTCTCATTATCGTCCCCAAAACTGAAACAACGAAAAAATTAAACACACACAACCTAATCCAAAATGCAAAATTTTTCATTATAATAACACCTTTTTTCTAATCAAACAAACTACCAAACGGAACTAGTATCACTAAATTAATAAACTGTTATTCAGGGACATATATTATCTCTCCATTTTCTAATTCATAGGCTACCCCCACCTTTTTACCTTTCTTTTGGGAGTTATTAGATTTATCCTCGCTCGGAGTATATTTATTAATTTTATTTCCTTCTTTCGTAATGATTTCCATATTATCTTTTCCTGGATTTTTCACCACTGTGAAATTTTCTTTTGTGAAAACCTCCGTCATATTCATATTCATCACCATTGCCACCATCAATGCTACAGCAAAGACCATTGCCACATCAAACAAATTAACAACAACACTTAGTGGGTCTGTATCTTCAGTTTGATTAAAAACGGAGTTTCTTCGTCTACGTCGGCTCATTATTTTCCAATATTTTGAGTTAATATTTGTGCTATATAATCCAAATTATTTGTTTCCTTTGCATACCATCTTTGTTTGAACTGCAAAGTAACTAATCCTATTAGGCTGACTACCAATCCTACAACAGTAGTTGCAAAAACAACCTGCATATTATATGCCATTCCTGAAATATCTCCCGACGAAAGTCCCGTAAGAGCAGGGCTCATCGCGATGAGTGTTCCTATCAATCCTAAAACGGGTCCTATTTTTGCCAATAATTTAGAAGTTGAAATATCTTTTTCGGCTTCATTTTCAAAATTAGAAATTAGAAAATCCGAATAAGCAACACTTGGTTCGTGGTTTAATAAATCCCTCATATACTTTACATATAATGAGTTATTCTTTTCTGGGAGTAATTTTTTCAACTCTGGTATAGTATTGGGAGTTAATTTTTTAATTACATCTTCAAATGTTTTATCATTCTTAAATTTTGTAATTAACTGATTGTAAAAACTTCCAACTAAGAGTAGAGAACGCCCGAACAAAGCCAATAAAACAATAACATCTGGTATAAGGAGGCTATTTGCCACCCAAAATAAAATTTTAGAAATTGTATCCATTATAATTTAATTTTTATTTATTTAAAATTTTAAACTACAAATTTATGTTATTAAAATTAATTCTACATAATAAAAATTAATTTTTTACTAAAAAAGTGATTAACATTTGCTAATCACTTGTGATATTCAATAATTTATACGTTTAGTAGCCTAACAATTTTAAAACTTCATCTGGATTTTGCTCTTCTCGGAAGAGTGTATATACGAAATTCCCTTGCTCGTCTTTATCAATCAAAATATGTTTTGGCTGAGGAATAAGACAATGATGCACCCCTCCATATCCTGAAATGGACTCTTGATACGCAGCAGTATTGAAGAAACCTATATACAGAGGTTTTGTATCTCGATAGGTAGGGAGATAAATGGCGTTAGTATGCTGTTCTGAGTTATAATAATCATCTGAATCACAGGTTAATCCACCAAGAAAAACTCTCTCGTAAGTATCATCCCAACGATTGAGAGGAAACATAATAAAGTGCCTTGAAATCGCCCAAGTATCTGGCAATGTAGTCATAAACGACGAGTCTATCATATTCCATTTTTCTCTATCATTCTGTTGTTTTTGAGCAATAATTCTATATAGATTTCCTCCACTTTCACCAACTGTAAAACTTCCAAATTCAGTATAAATATTCGGTTCTTCCACTCCTTCCTCTTCACAGAATTTTTTTATCTGGTAGACAATTTCATTAATCATATACTGATAATCGTATCCTGAATTAAGCGAAGTTTTTATCGGCAAGCCCCCTCCAATATTGAGACTATCAACCTCTGGAGCAACTTTTTTTAGTTTTGCATATACTCGGAGACATTTATACAACTCATTCCAATAGTAAGCTGTATCACGAATTCCTGTATTAATGAAGAAGTGCAACATTTTCAATCTTGCATTAGGATGTTCCGCTACTTTTCGGCTGTAATATGGAACAATATCCTTATATCCTATCCCTAAACGAGAAGTATAAAACTCAAATTTGGGTTCCTCCTCAGAAGCTATTCTAAGCCCTATATCAAAAGTAACATCTATACTTTCGGTTAGTTTATCCAACTCCCTTTCATTGTCTAAAACTGGGATTATATTCTCAAAACCAGAATTTATAGCAGAGGCTATTTTATCCAAATAATCATCCGTCTTAAATCCATTACATATCACCTCTATCGTTTTATCAACTTTTCCCTGCTCATAAAGGGCTTGAACGATATCCATATCAAAGGCTGACGAAGTCTCAATGGAAATATCATTTTTCAATGCCTCATCCAATACAAATTTGAAGTGGCTTGATTTTGTACAATAGCAATAATGATATTTTTTCGTATAATTATTCTTCTCAAAGGCCTCTCTAAACCAATTTTTAGCCTTTTGGATATTGATTGATATTTTTGGTAAATAATTAAATTTCAATGGAGTACCAAATCTCTCCACCAAATCCATTAAAGGAATATCGTGAAACTTTAGGTTATGTTCCTCTACATTAAATTCCTCCGTTGGGAAGTATAATGTCTGATCTATAAGTTCAGAATATTTTATTTTCATTACGCTATATAAGTTTTATACTTTTGGGGTGCAAATTTGCAATTTTTTCTTGAAAAATAAAATAATTTATTACTTTTATTATTATTCCTTCTCATTAAGATTGAAGGTATCAATTATACATCTCGTGTTCTTTCTCCTCGAAAGGTATTTCTGGATTTAATATTTCTCGTATCAAATCCTTAATAACCTCCATTGCTTTATCCAAATTGTCATCCTCAATGGTACAAGGTAATACTCCCTCTCGAACCTTTGCAAATGACCAAATACCGGCTTCCACAGGTACATTTTTATACTCCGATTGTTTTTTAATATAATATAAATAGATACATAATTGCAGTATATACTTATAGTCATCCCCTCTATAAATAGTCTCGCTGTCCAATGGCTCTTTTTCCTTTCCTTTTGAGAACTTTAAGTGAAGATTTTTCGGAGTGCCTGTTTTATAATCTATCACCCGAATCCTACCGTTTAGTTTATCTATCCTATCCACAAATCCCTTAAACGCAACACTATCACCATCATTTATTGATAATTCAACATTTTCGAATTTATGTTCCAAAGCCAAAATCTCCAATGTATTACCATTTTTCACTAAATCTAAATCATAATTTAAAATCTTATAAATAACATCTTGTGCTATCCTTTTGTAGATGAAATTCATTCCCTTTTTGTAAAATTCCAACTTCGTGTCAGCATATTCATCTCCAATAATCACATCATCCATACACTCTTCTACTTTATTTTTCATTGACTCAATATCATCCACAGATAATATCTCACCAATTTTCGGCTTGTATAGTTTCTCCAAAACATTATGCACCAAAGTACCATAATCTCTTCTTGACAATTCCTCTTCTATCTCACCTACTTCCTTGATTCCCAGTAAATACCTAAAATAAAAATCTATTGGAGATATCAAATACGATACAAGCTGAGAAGCCGAAAGAGGCGTTTTTTTCCATTTCTCTAATTTCTCCAAAACAGAATTATTTTTTTCTACCTTCATCAAAGTTTCTTCAACCAATTCCGATTTATTTTCTATTATTTTTCGCTTTATACGCCCTTTATGAGAACTTTCAAGCTCTATCTGGGTGATAAAACGACTTGCTTCTCCCGTGCTGAGCCCACTACTTACCCCATTGTATAACAAAAATATATTCTGAGAATCCTGTAACAAACGATAAAAATGATACGCATAAATTCCATCATTTTCTAAATAAGTATGCATATTAAATGCCTTACGAACATCAAACGGCAAATATGTATTCTGCGTATTTCCCAATGGCAATTTCCCCTCATTTACAGACAATAAAATGATATTTCTGAAATTCAATAAACGTGTTTCCAAAAGACCCATTACCTGCAAACCCTCTAATGGCTCACCCTTAAAATCAATAGTCTCTGTATTGATTATTTGATTTATCAAAACCTCCAACGCATCAATTTCTATCTTAAAATTATACTCCGTAATATGATTAGCAATAATCTTGAAGGCCTGCTCAAAATAAGAAATATTTTCAAATATGATATCATCTGACACATATCGTTTTACACTTGAACAAAATCTCAAAAGCACCTCTAAAAATGATTTCGCATCTGAATACATCTCCAAAATATAGAAACACGATATTTCGCTTAGATGCTTACTAAGTTCTTTCTCTGATAAATAAATTATCTTATTATCCTTGACTTTTTTTATAAAATTCTCCTTAATATCTATATCTTTCCCTGTCAAAGGAACAAAATCCAAAATATTAAATATATCTTTATAATAATATGTTTTTGACGACTTTGATAATTGCTTCTGAATATGAAAAATATGATAAATGAGTATTGAAAAATCCAAATTTTTCAGAGGAAACCCCATCGTTATATTTATCTTCTGAACATCATTCAATACATCTATAGATGCTGGCAAAAGATTCTCATCCAATAAAATTAACGCAGTATCCTCTAAATAATCATTATTTTTATCCTTTATCTCCTTAAAAATACTCGGAAGCAACTTTGTTTGAGAAATACTTCCCGAAACTTCGTAAATACTGATATCTTTTTCTTTCTCAAAGTCATTCTCAATCCAATGAAAATTCTCCCTATCCGAAAACTCATTCCATTTCAAATATTTACGAATAAATTGCCCTGCCTCTTGAATATCATTTTCCACATAATATTTATCTGATTGGAAATAGCATATCGCTTTTTTCTCCTTCATTAAAGTTTTCACCAACAACTCCTCAATAGGTGTAAAGGCGTTAAACCCCACAAAAACGAATTTCTTATCTATATTGTTACAATATTCTTGAATATTTTTTTTGGCCTCCTCGTGCAACATTCCTGAAGTAGCAAAACCTTTTTCTAATAGAGATTCCTTCAATTTCGGTAAAAACTCTCCTGCATTTTTCCAAAAATCATAATTCTTCTTGAACACTTCCGACTCATCCCCAATTTTCTGGTTACTCCAATTTTTAATGCGTTCATCATCAATCATATAAGATAAAACAGCCTCATCATTTTTAGAAAATTTCATCATATCATCCCAATCTTTCAAGAGCGTGGGAAACCATTTTATAAAGTTATCAAAACTCTCACTCGGAAAATACTCAATATATTTCGCATAAGCAAAAAGTATAATGGATATATTCTGTATCGGAATTTTACGGGATATTTCAGCAATAATCTCCTCTGCCGTAAAAAAGTCAGGCAAAAAACCAGAATATTGATATTTTTTCTTCAATCTATCTTTAATGAATATCATCGGTCTTTTCCCGGGTATTACCATCCTATAATCCGATAAATCCGCTGTTTTTGATAGCAAATCACCTATTACTTTATCTAAAAATTTCATGAAATTACATTATTTTTATCCAAATATATTATTTTTTCTAAAAATAAAAAATACCGACTCTTCATTTATAAAGAATCGGTATCTAAACCATATGAAAAAAACTTTAAACTACTAGTTCCTCAATATTATCGAAAAGATAAACTAACTTCTTTTTTTTCATATTTTAAAGGTTAATTCTCTTTTCTAATCGTTTCATTTACAATGCAAAGGTATAACTATTTTTCACATTCCAAATACTTATTTTACTACTAACTTTAATTTATAAATATTCTAATTAGATATAACATGTAAGTAACTGATTAACTTTTATTTACAAAAATATTAGAACAAGTATTTCCTACGAATTAAAATTCCCTTTTGATAAATAAACAACCTTTTTCGTATCAAAAAACTCCTCCTCAAAATAGTTTTTCAACTGATGAATCTCACATTTTATTCCTGCTAATTCCTCAGCCAAGTCGCCTCCTTTCAGATACAAAACTCCATTATGCTTCTGATTTATTTGCTCTTTCTCAAATTTTCCCTTCAACCAGCGAAGAAACTCAGGCATCTGAGTCACAGCTCGGCTCACCACAAAATGATATTTCTCCTTCAACTTTTCGGCTCTTCCGTGTATCGCTATTACATTCTTCAAGCCAACTCCATCGGATATCCCTTGTACTACTTTTATTTTCTTACCAATAGAATCTATCAGTGTAAATTCTACTTCTGGAAACATAATCGCCAACGGAATACCTGGGAAACCACCACCTGTCCCCACATCCAAAACCTTAGTGTTTGGAGCAAATTGCATAACTTTTGCTATGCCCAGAGAGTGTAAAATATGCTTCTCATACAAAAAATCAGTATCCTTACGAGAAATCACATTAATTTTCTCATTCCATTCAAGATAAAGAGGTTCCAACTTCTGGAATTGCTCTACTTGGTACTCCGACAAATTCGGAAAATATTTTAAAATTAAATCTACTTTCATAAAAATTTTAGCAAAGGTATATTTTTATTTTGAATAAAAAAAGTCCGAAAATATTTTTATCCTATTATCTTTATTTTTTAATTTTGTCCTATGATTACACTATCCGAAGAGAATTATCTAAAAGCGATATTCTACTTAGCCAACGAAAAACGTCAAATAAATATCAACGAAATCAGTAAATTCCTAAATATAAAAATGCCGAGCGTAAATTCTATGATGAAAAAATTCGCCGAGCGAGGATGGGTCATTTACAAAAGTTACAAACCTCTACAAATTACAGATGCAGGTATCCGTGAGGCTGCCCAAATCGTAAGAAAACACCGATTGACGGAAATGTTCCTCACCGAGAAAATGGGATTTGGATGGGAACAAGTGCATGATATTGCAGAACAAATAGAACATATTAAGTCCGATTTGTTTTTTGATAGGATTGATAAACTCCTTAATTTTCCAAAAGTAGATCCTCACGGCTCTCCAATCCCTGATAAAAATGGTAATATCATACACCAAAATTACAAAAAACTTAGTGAGTGTGATATTGAAACTACGGCTACATTCCGTGCATTGATAGAATCATCAAAGGATTTTTTAGAATATCTCAATCTAAAAGAACTTTCGCTCGGAACAAAAATCAAAGTACTACATAAAGAAACTTTTGATAACAATATTACAATTAGCTACCTCAACAGAGTAGAAATAATTAGCAGTATAGTAGCTGAAAAACTTTTAGTAGAACCATAAAAATCCGAGTTGTGAATATATCTATCACAACTCGGATTTTATTATTTCCTATTGTTTTTTAGTAAGTCTATCTATCGTAAGTTGTAATTCTGGATCGTCGGGACTAATTGCATAGTACTTAGCAATACCTCCTTCCTGAGAAATTACAATAAATCTCGGCACCCAATTTAAATCTATATAATTATTAAACCTATTCTTCCACCCCTCATCAAACCAATAATTTTCCTTATCCTTTATCTGATACTTCTCCAACCCATTTTTCCACTGAGTCATAGACCTATCAAGTGATAAATAAATAAATTTTACTGATGGATTATTAACTATAAGCTCCTTTGTTTTAGGCAATGCTAAAATACAATCCTTACACCAACTTGCCCAAAAGTCTATTACTAAAACTTCTCCCTTATATTTTTCAAGGATATTCTTAATAGATACTTTTTTACCATCAGCTCCTACTACTTTTTGACTAAGAGCATCATTCGTAAATTCTGTTTTAAGAGTCTTTGGTGCCACTTGCGACCACAGAAAACTACTTATCCCAATAGTTACACTTACTAAAAATCTTTTCATTATCCCTCTTTATCTTTATCAGATGATTTCTTTTTATCTTTTTTACTCTTCTTTACTGCTTTACGAAGCTTATAAGCGTGGTTAGTATCATCTATTAGCTTATTAATAGAATTAATAAATGTTTTTGATTCTTCTGTTGGATTTACCACATTCTCTGCAAAAGCACGAAGAGAAAGTTCCTCATATAGGTCATCAACATCTACTCTAATAACTTTAAATGAATCTACTTTATTCGCTAACTGATTATCTGCTCTTTCAGCTGTTATTTCTTTATATTCTTTATTAATAGAGTCTAATTTTCCTATTACTTCTGACAACTCTAAAGTATCAACATATTCTTTATTTTCAGGCTTATTAAGATCCAAAATAAGATTTTCTATTACCTGAGTCTTTTGTCTGTTAGGTAGATTCTGTAATTTATTATAAGAATTAATATTATTATATAAGTTTTCAGCAATTTCTGATTTATCACTGATAGGATTAACCTTCTCAGTTCTTAAATTTGAAAATAAATAAACAATTATCTTATCTCTTTTCTTATTAAGTTTATTCAAAACATTAGTTTCTTCACTAACTTTACTACGATTAAAAGAATTTCTTAACTCCTCTAATCTCTTTTTAAAGTCATAAAAAAATTCTTCTGAAAGACCTAATTTATTTGGAGTAGCTGTTTCTACTAATCTTTCAATAAAATCAATAAAATGAATATACTCTGCTCCATTTAATTTTGCAAGTTTAGCATTTTTTACTTTTACAATCATTTCCATATCTTTAAAATTTATATATTATATCAAAATTAATGTTGCAAATATATATATTATAACCATATAAACCAAATTTTTTCATAAAAAAATATTATATCTAAATACTAATAAACTATAATTTAAAATTTATTTTTATATTTTTATAGTATTAGAATATCAAATTTCCAAATGATTTTTATTATTTATTAGTATCAAAACATCAAATTTCTAAATATAAATTTTATTTCAAAATATAATAAAAGTATAATTTCAAAATGATTTTTATTATTTATTAGTACCAAAATATCAAATTTCTAAATTTAAATTTCATTTTAAAATATAATTAAAGTATAATTTCTAAATTATTTTTATTATTTGATACTATATAAATATTATAAAAATAAAAAAAATTATATATTAATAATATCATAAATATATATTTTAAACATAAAAAAACATTTCACTTACCATTTAAAATGATAAATAAAATGTTCTTTTATAATATTATAATATTATATTATTCTTAAATTATAATTATATTGGTTTTACAAGATTTAAGAACCATTCTTTAATATCCCCTTCAAGATGTTTAGATAGTTTCTCCTCACATAATCTATGGTAATCATTTAGCCATTGTTTTTCTTCTGGTGTAAGAAGTTTCTTAACAATAACATCGGTGAAGAAAGGACATATCGTAAGAGTCTCAAATTCGTAGAATGGTCCGAAGTCCGTAGTCTCGGATTCTCTAACTGCCACTAAATTTTCTAATCTTATACCATATTTATTTACCAAATAGAATCCTGGTTCATTGGATACTACCATACCTGGTAACAATTCTACTGGATTTAATTCTTTTCTGATATTTTGAGGCCCTTCATGAACATTCATAAATGAACCTACGCCGTGTCCTGTTCCGTGGTTGTAATCTTTACCTGCCTGCCAAAGAGCCATACGAGCATAAGCATCTAATTGCACTCCTCTTGTTCCTTTTGGGAACTTCACCATTGACAATTGGATATGGCCTTTCATTACCAAAGTGTAATCAATTTTAAATTCTTCACTTACATCGGAACCCAAGGCGAGCGTTCTTGTTATATCGGTGGTACCTTCTAAGTATTGACCTCCTGAATCTACCAAAATTGTTCCAGAGTTAGTTACTGATTTACTACCTTCTTCTTTCGCAGAATAGTGGATTATGGCACCATTACCATTATATCCAATAATGCTATCAAAACTTTCTCCTACGAAATTCTGTTGTTCGGCACGAAATTCGCGAAGTCTTACTCCTATTGAATACTCATTCATCGGTGTTTTTCCTGCTTCGTGAGTGAGCCAATATAGGAATTTTACCATTGCTACTCCATCTTTTTCCATTGCGATACGGAATCCTTCTAACTCTACAGGGTTCTTTTGTGCTTTCATTAAATTTCCAGGAACCGCTGCTTTTATAAAGGTATTATTAGGTCTCAATGTATCAAATACTTTTTGGTTTGTATTTGGTGAAATGAGTATTTTTTGATTAGAAACTTTATTTGCTAAGTATTGGAAAAAGTCAATATATTCTACAATTTGTACATTAGCCTCTACTAACTGATTTTTTGCATCTTGATTAAGCTTTTGAGTATCTACAAACAAGGTTACATCGGTTGTCGTAAGATAGATATATCCCAAGAAAACTGGGTTTGCCTTCACATCACTACCCCTTAGATTGAGAGTCCAAGCCACATCATCAAGGCTAGAAATGATATGTGCAGTAGCTCCAAGTCCTGACATTTTTTGTCGAATGGCATCTAATTTACTCTGAACAGATTGCCCTGCTCTTTCTACGGGCTGTGTGAATACTACATTTTTAGAAGCTTCGGGGCGTGGTAACCATATTTCGTCCAATAGAGGTATATTTTTCAGTTTGGCACCTCCTTTTTCGAATCTTTCTTCCATTAGTTCCCAATTTGCGTTAGAGGTTACTAGGGCATTCACAGCTACAACTCCTCCTTTCGGAATCTCAGATAACACCCAATCAATATAGTGTGGCGTTCCTTCTACACCATCTTTCATTAAGTCTATACCACTATTTTCAAGTTCAATCGTTGCTTGTGTAAAGTAGCGACCATCAGTCCAAAGTCCTGCTTTGTCTTTAGTAAAGACCACGAACCCCGCAGAACCTGTAAAACCAGATATCCAAGCTCTCTCTTGCCACTCGGTAGGGAGATATTCGCTAAGGTGTGGATCGGCAGAAAATACGATGAAGGCATCTACGCCTTTCTCAGCCATTTTATTGCGAAGTTGCAATACTTTTTCTTTTGTTGTCATTTTATTTATATTTAAGATTTCACTAAACAAAGGTAATATTTTTATATTAATAAAACTTGATTTTAAGGAAAAAAGATACTCCAATATTTTTGGAATATCTTTTTACAGACTATTTTCAACCTCTATCGTAGAGTTTATTATAGAGTTGTATATACTTTTCTTTGATTACTCTTCTTTTAAGTTTGAGTGTTGGGGTAAGTTCTCCTCCTTCCACGGACCAGATACTTGGTGAGAGTTCTATTTTTTTGATTTGCTCCCAGTTGCCGAGTCCTTTATTTATTTTTGCTATTTCTTTTTCTATTCGTTGTTTCAATATTGGGTTTTGGGAAATTTCTTCTATGGTCTCTCCAATATTGTAATTTTTTATTTTTGCCCAATTTTTCACGAAATAAAAATCAGGTTGTACAATAGCACAAGGCATTTTTTCTCCATCACCCACGACAATAATTTGTTCAATAAATTTAGATGCCTTAGCCAAATTTTCAATAATCTGCGGAGCGATGTATTTCCCACCTGAAGTTTTGAACATTTCTTTTTTTCTATCAGTAATTGTGAGGTATCCATCTTGGTCTAAAAACCCTATATCTCCTGTTTTGAAGTATCCATCTTCGGTAAATTCGGTTTTTGTAAGTTCCTCATTTTTAAAATACCCTTTAAAAACTGATGGACCTTTAACAGTAATTTCTCCATCATCTTGTATTTTGCATTCCAAATTACTAATAATTGGTCCTACGGTTCCTGGTTTGGTTTTTCCTCGAGCATTTACAGCAATTACGGGAGAGGTTTCTGTAAGGCCATATCCCTCCATAATTGGGATTCCTGCATTTTGAAATATTCTATTCAATCTTTCTGAAAGAGATGCCGAGCCACATATTAAAGCATAAACTCTACCTCCTAAGCCTTCTCTCCATTTACTAAAGACTAATTTATCTGCAATTATCTCTTTGAGGGTATTTGGCTTTCCGATTATTTTTTTATTTTCTATCACCTTCAATGCCCAAAGAAAAATTCCAGCCTTAATTTTACCAGAGGATATACCTTTATTGTATATTTTATCATATACTTTTTCTATAACTCTCGGTACGACAGTCATATAATGAGGTCGTACTTCTTTCATATTATCGCCCATTTTATCAATACTTTCGGCAAAATAAACAGAAAAACCTTTGGATTGATATAGATAAAGCAACATTCTCTCAAAAATATGGCATACAGGCAAAAAACTCAATGCACGAACCTCTGTATAGTGAATATCCGCCTTAATAGGAATTCTATCATCACACCCTTTGATGTTAGAAATAATATTATTGTGAGTGAGCATTACTCCCTTAGGAGCAGCGGTAGTCCCCGAGGTATATATAATTGTAGCTACATCATCAGGATGGATATTTGCCGAAATTGCCTCCACATCTCGCTGATTAGTTGTATCCTTACCTAATTCTAAAATTTCTATCCAATTAGAAATATTTTGTATTTCATCAAACGAATATATCCCCTTCAAACTTGGGATATTTTCCTTTATTTTTTCCACTTTTTTTAGTAGAGACTCATCGGATACGAAACAATATTTTATCTCTGCATTACTAAAAATATATTCATAATCATCAGAAGAAATTGTAGGATACACAGGTACCACAACTCCACCTATCTGCAATATTCCAAAATCCACGACTGCCCACTCATTGCGAGTAGTTGTAGTAATAATTGCTATTTTATCATCACGTTTTACTCCCAATCTGAGTAATCCGCGAGAAAATTGATTCCCCAAATCAACAAATTCCTCAGTGGATAATTTCTGCCATACCCCATTATATTTTGTAGCAAACATATCTACTTGTGGATATTTTTGAACTGCATAATATGCGATATCAAATATTCTTGCAAAATTCATAATTAAACACAAACTATTTTTTACTTCATTGAAAAAAGGATTAAAGTAATATTATTCTTTAATCCTTATCTTATTTATTCTACGATTACATCTTTAAATCTAAACTCCTCTTTATCAAAACCTTGCTCTCTAAACCAAGCATCGCTATATACTTTACTCATATATCTTGAGCCATGGTCTGGAAAAATAAGTACAGCTAAATCTCCCTTTTTTAGAGGATTTTTTTCAGTGTATTGTATAAATCCTTGCATCACCGCTCCTGATGTATATCCTCCCATAATACCTTCTTTTACAACGATTTCTCGTGTTCTATATGCTGAGTTTTCGTCATTTACTCGCTCAAACTCGTCTATTTTATCAAATAATAATGTTGATGGAATTAAATTTTTACCAACCCCCTCTATCTGATAAGAGTGTAAATCATCTTTATTAATCTCTCCCGTATCAAAATATCCCTTCAAAATAGAGCCGTCGGCATCTATACCTATTATTTTCACATTCGGTTTTTTTTCTTTCAGGTATTTTGCGATTCCAGAAATTGTTCCCCCTGTTCCTGTACAAGCAAATAGATGAGTAATTTTCCCTTCCGTTTGTTCCCAAATTTCTTTCCCTGTTGTATGATAATGAGCTTCTGTATTCAACTCATTGAAATACTGATTAATATAAATAGAATTTGGCGTTTCTTCAGCAATTCTTTTAGCTACCTCATAATACGAACGAGGATCATCTACTGCCACCGAAGCTGGGCAAATATGTACCTCTGCGCCGAGAGCCTTCAAAAAAGCTATTTTGTCCTCTTTTGTCTTATCACTTACAGCCAAAATACACTTATATCCCTTTATAATACAGACCATTGCAATAGCAAACCCCGTATTACCAGAAGTTGTTTCTACAATAGTAGAGCGTTCATTCAGAAGTCCTCGTTTTTCTGCATTTTCTATAATATGTAATGCTATTCTATCTTTCACAGAATGCCCTGGATTGAAACATTCCAACTTAGCAAATACTTGTGCATCAGTGTTCTCTACTATTCTATTAAGCCTCACTAATGGAGTATTTCCTACCAATTCAAGTATGTTATTGTAGGTATTTTTCATTACTAACTTAAATACTTTTGCAAAAATAATATTTTTGATACAAAATTACGAATAAAAAGCAAAACTACAAAAAATAATGTAATTAGCTCATACAAAGAGGATTAATTTTTTGACAGGAAGATAAGAGAAGACAGGGTCTTAGATGATTTGGATAGTTTTTTTCAAAATTAGGTTTCTAAATCGTTACCTACTATACTGAAAAATATTTTTCATTAACAGGTTATATTTCAGTGTTTTACGCCTTTTTTTTCATATTGTACAGTAACTTGATAAAAAGTACTTTCGCAAATTAAAAAATTAGAGTATGAAAAAAGTAAAACGCTCAACCTTTAAGGTATTGTTCTACCTTAAAAAGAATGCCCCAAAGAAGAAT
>QWCO01000022.1_pt1 | contig 154407 bp, 227 predicted proteins | sample 1972611 | NCBI WGS metagenome assembly QWCO01 (sample SAMN09866706, study PRJNA288562) | Human oral metagenome isolate term1_saliva, whole genome shotgun sequencing... | reverse complement strand
TAACCCCAAGCCTATTGAGTTAATAAAATACTTACTTGAACATACAAAAAGCGAAACAGTCCTAGACTTCTTCGCCGGCTCCGGCACCACAGGACATGCCGTGATGCAATTAAACGCAGAAGATGGCGGTAATCGTAAATTTATCTGCGTACAGTCACCTGAAAAAACGAATGAAAAATCCTACGCTTTAAAAGCAGGTTTTAAAAATGTTTTTGATATAACAAAAGCCAGAATTGAGAAAAGCGCTGATAAAATTCGTAAAGATTTTCATGAAACAAAAGTAGATCTAGGTTTTAAAATATACACCTTAACATCTATCTAGGATGAACAAAACGATAAGAACTAAAAAGTTACAAAGCTTAAATAAAATTATATTATAAGGTAGATAATAAGTCTACCTTTATTTTTATGTAATTATGGAAAAAACATTAGAACAATTACAGCAAGAACTTGCTGATGATATTAAAATTAATCTAATTGGGTTACAATAGCAAATTGCAAATAATCCTTACTTGTATTCTAAATGGCTTAATTATTTTTAGAATGTAAAATTTTTAATGAAGCAAGCTGAAAACGAAAAATCTAGAACATTAAAAGCAAGACTTGACTATTATACAGGCCGTGAAGGTATTTGTATGGAATCTTATGAAAAGTCAGAATTGAAAATTGTTTTAGCAGCTGACACTGAATTACAAAAAGCAGACTAGAAGTTATATGTATTAAGCTTAAAATTAGATTTTATTCGAGAAGCATTAGAAGCAATTAAACAACGTGGATTCGCATTGAAGAATATCCTAGATAGAGATAAATTTGAACAAGGGGAATTCTAAGTGAAATTAAAAACATTTATTGCGTCTGACTTTCATATTGACTTTTGGGATTCTGATTTATCTGATAAAGAAACTGTTTTTAAGTTATTAAAAATTAAAGAAACTGATAACTTTGATTTGATTATTTTAGCCGGTGATATCGGACAGTGTCATAACTCAACTGCTAAAGGAAAATATATTTCATTTATCAGACACATGTGTTCTTTTGGTTGCCCAGTTATTTTGATTAAAGGGAACCACGAAAATTATCAAAATCAATTAACTGATTCTAAATTCTTTTGCAAATCAATACAACAAGAATTATTTTCTAATTTATATTTTTTAGAAAAGGAATATATCGATTTGTTTATAAAAGATAAACCTGTAAGAATTTATGGTGCAACATTATGGACAAATTTTAATAATGCAGAACCGATGGCGATGTTAGAAGCAAAATTAAAAATGAATGATTTTGGAAAAATGATTTTAAAACCTGGCTATAGAAAATTCTTGCCAGAAGATGCATTTGTTGAATTCGATCAATCGTGGCAAAGATTAATATCAGCTTCTCAAGGATTAAGAAAAGACCAAGCATTTATTGTAGTTACACATCATGCTCCTTTGCAAAAATTTGTTGATAATTTTAGAAAACTTAGAAATTGGAATCCAGAAATTGAATTATTAGATTATTCATATTTTTCAGATTGTTCTAAAATGTTTAAAGATCTTCAACGGAAGCCAAATTATTGGATTTCTGGACATATTCATAGCCCAATTGAATTTGAAGAACAAGGTATTAAGTTTATTTCAAATCCTTATGGGTATGAAGAAAAATATGAAAAACGATTATATGAAAATCCGATAAAAGAATTAGAGGTATAAAATGAGAATTTGTCCTATTTGTAAAACTGAGTTATTAGACCAAGATGTAGAAGAAATTATGGGCAAGAAAGTCCATAAAGGTTATTGTGCCCAAGTAATGGTTGAATTATTAACAAAAGATAATGAAAATTATCATGATAAACCAATTACAGAATCAGTGAATAATGAGATTTCTGAATATCAATTATTAAGTTAAGGAGTATCTAATGAGTAAATTATGTTTATTAAATTTAGAATTAAGTAAAATCATTAATTCTATTAAATTACGCGGCGCACTTTCTGAAGGATGGAATGGTTCACCAGCAGAAGCTTGGGATGGATTTATTTCTGATGAAGGCTGGGAAGTATAATATGGGCGTCGATGCATCATAACAAATTAAAAAGGAGCTTAATTGCTCCTTTTATTTTAACTAATAAGAATTAATCTAGTATTCAAATTTCTCTTCATTATATCGTTTAATACGATCTAATCCATGTTTCAATGCATAATTCTAATGTGTAATTTTACCAGTTTTAGCAGATCTGATGCTCAAGTCATCTATAATATCGTAAACTGTAGCAAATTCTTTATCTTTATGTAATCTTAAAGATCTTCCAATGGTTTGTAATACTGTTACTTTAGATTTAATTGGCTATCCAAAGATAACGTTCTAAAGATTTTTAATGCTGATACCAGTTCCTGTAGTTGCGTACTATGCTACGATAATAATTCCAGAAACTTTATCAGCAAGTTCTTGAATTTTTACACGATCTTTAGTTTTAATTTCACCATTAATAAAAAATACTTTTTCTTTTGGATATGATTTACAAATCTCTTCATACATCATTTTACCATGTTCCTAATATCTGAACATTAGTAAAGTATTCTCATCATTATTTTTTGAAGAACATCCGATAGCAAGTTTTGCCAATAGTTTACAACGTTTTTCATTTTTTATAATGAATTTTATTTCTTCATCATAAGTATCTTTTTTGTGTTCTTTTTTATCTGATTCTGGATAATCTATTTTTAATGCTTTTATTTTTAATTTAGCAACTTGCCCTTCTTCCATCAATTGATTTGTCTAAACAAGTTTAATAATATCGCCAAATAAACCAATATAATTTAAAATGTTTGCTTTACCATCTTTTAACTAACCGGACAACCCTATCTTATAAACACAATTGGTCATTAATTTAACCATTTGCTATATGCTAGCACCTGTGGCTAAATGGCAGTTTTTTGCTAAACTATTTCCAGCAAAATAATTATGATTATTCTTTACATGAAGATTATAAACAACATCAGGCTTTTCTATTTCTTTTATACTTTTCAATCGCATTTTTCAATTTCCTAACAGAATTTTCATCAATTAAATTATAATCTATTTTATCATTATTATCTACCAAATAATCTATATCTATATGCTTAAATGTGTAGCCGTTATCAAAGCAATATTTTTTAATTTGATCAAATTTATCCTATTGTAATTCAAATAATCTAGATGGTCTTATTTCAAATATTGTTTTCGTTTTTAAATCAATAAAATCTGATATATAAACTCTATTTTTATTTAGATTTTTATCAAAATAAGGTATTCTTATTTTTTCATATTCAAAATCCGGGTGAATCTATTGGAACGCACTCTCCCACTAAGATCTATAAGTTTTGTTATTATAAAAAGACTTCCAATGGGTATTTCGATTTTCTGTTTTTGGAGTAAATTTACCTGATAAAATATTTTCTTTCGCCCTCTTCTACATTAATTCTCTGGATTTATCATATTTTGGGTTATTACCATAATCGAACATTGGATTATTCTCACCAAGACGTTCTTCCTATATTTTCTTTTTAAATTCTTCCCATTTTTCTGGGTGTTTTTTCTACCAATGAAATTCTTTTAATCTAGGATCCCCTTTCATACCCGCATTCCATGCCGGTTGACCCTTTTTAGAATTCTACACTTTCTTAACATATTCATCATAATCCTTCCCAGAAAGATAATATTTTTGATGATTGTGTAATTTGCATACTATTTTTCTGCTAGGTTCATCTATAATGTTTTTACACCCATCACATTTACAATAAATTGGTTTATTAATTTTATTTTTATAACAAAAAATCAATTCATTTAATAAAGGTTTCACAAATGGGAATTGTTCTTTTAATTTTTCAAATATATTATATTTTTTGAATTTTTTCATATCCCATACTCCATCATATCTTTTTAATAAGGATTCTGGAATACCAAATATCTATTTTTCTGAAAAATCAATAATATCATCTTCCCCAGTTAATTCATCGGCTCTAACCCACCCTCTGTTTTTTGTTAAAAATTTATGGTTTCCAGTTACTTTTAATATTTCGCCGTTATCCATTTCTAATTCATACATTTTTTCTGATTGACTATTAACCAAGTTTTCGTGTAGTTTTACAACTTCATCGATAATAACTTCACCAGACTCTTCATTCATCTAATATATTTTATCGCCTGGTTTAAAATCTTTAATTTTTTTATCACCGGATGGTGTTTTTATCAAAGTATCACCGTGGAAGCACTCATCTGTAATCATCATTCCAAATTGTTCAAACCATTCTGGGTCTTTTTTATGAGCAGATTGCCAGGTCTAAACTACAACAGTTTTATCATAAACAAAATGAGATGTTCCTGCTCTAATTTCTGCTATATCAGATTCTTTGAATAATCTATAATCAATTAAATCATTCTTCATTTGAGCAGTTAATGATGTTGTTGGAACAATCACTAATATTTTTTGATCAAAATTTTCTGAAAACCATTTTGCAAGTAATGCAATCATTAATGATTTACCAGCAGATGTTGGGGCATTTATAATTCCACGATTTTTTTGTAAAGCTTGAAAAACAGATTCTCTTTGATACCAATATGGATTAATTCTTTCACCTTTAGCCCAAATTTCTTTTGAGTCAACCCATTTATCAAATTCTTCTTTTGATTCAAATGCTTTATGGGTTTTTAATGTATCAGAAATTTCTATTTTATATTTAGACTCTACGCAAAATTTAACAATGATTTTTAGTAAACCTAATGGAAACTCTCCATTCTATCCAACGAGCTAGATCTTTCCTGACCAAGCACCATATTTATATTTTTTGTTAAATCTATAGCCTTCTGGCTGAAACTAACAATAATCTTTAATTTCCCATAAGGCATCGTTGTCAAGAGTCTAGATTTTACCGTATGTTTCATTAATTTTCTAGAATCTAATCATAATAAAAGTTTAATTAATTTATTTTTAATTTATTATATAAAAGTTATATAGATATTTAACTTAACTACAAGGGCATTAAATGACTGAAATAACAACTAAACCAATTGATATTAATATTCCAAGACAATTATCACCTTTACATGATAAAGCTGGCGAAATTCTTGAAGAACTACAAGATATTGATAAATTCATTAATGATTTGAATAAAGAAATTGAATTTGAATCAAAACGAGGTGATTATCAAGCTAGTATGTTCTTAAAAAATACAAGAGATATTCCATTTCATGTTATAGATATGCAAGCATTAGGGCTTCATGAAAAAGCAGTTGAAGCATGTAAAAAACTTGTTAAAATTTTTAAAGCAAATGGGTATAAAGCAGAATATACTATATTCATTAGTTATATTGTTAAAGTTTCTTGGGAACCTGTTGTAGAATATCCAACAAAAGAAGAATCCTTATTATATAAATTATTAAAATTTTGGAAATAATATGTACAAATTAACAAAAGAATTTTTAGAATCTCAAATCAAAGATGTTCAATATATTGAAACCGTTCCTGGTAGATGTGTTCATTGCGTTATTACGGTTAAAAATGGATATGTTTTTCAGGGTGATGCTGGGGTAATCGATCCAGAAAATTTTGATTTTGAAATTGGTAAAAAAGTTGCATACGATAATACATTTGATAAAATGTGGAATGTATACGGATATCAAGTACAAGAAAAATATTATCGAGAAAAAGTTTTGACACTGGAAGATAATGTTAAAATTGAAATCAATGAATTGGAAACAAAACTTGAAAAATTAGCTAAAGTTTGTTCTCATTTATCATCGGATGAATTGTTACAAAAACAATTTGAATTATTAAAAGCATATAAGCACGTTCTTGAACAACGTCTTAAAAATTTCTAACAGGAGAAAATATGATTTCTATTCAAGTAGTTAATAAATTGGTTGCGATTTTAGAACAAAGATTATCTTATAATCTATCACCTTCGATTTTTATTAACGTGTCTAACCCTAAAGGAAGCTTAACAAGAGATGAAGTGAAACACATTCATTCTGAATTTATTGCTAACATGATTGGTCAAAATGATGGTAAAGAAATTGACCCGGAACAACCGTATGATTATCGTCAGGCTTTTGGTGATTACGAACTAGTTGTAGAGAAATTGTATACAGTAGATGATAACATTTTATTGATTTCATTAACACCAGCCACGATTGTTGGTAATGCTATTGATGATTTATTATCGGATCTCCCTCTTTTAAAAGAAACTATGATTGAAGAATTAGATGCTGTTGATGTAACAATTAAAGTAACGTATTAAAGGTAAAATATGAATTTGTTTAAAAAATATCCAAGTATTACAAATGCTTCGCAAAAGAAAGTAATCGATTATATCCGTATGAATTTACCGGAACAAACATGGATTGTTTCTGAAAAAATTCATGGTGCTAATTTTCAAATTATCTTTGATGAAAATAATAATATTTCTTTCGCATCAAGAAATCAATTATTAGATGAATTTTCAAGTTTCTATGATTTGCCTGGGTTAAAACGTGTAGAAAATAATGGAAAAACATTAATTCAGCGAGTAACTGAATTAAACGATTATCTTCGTAGTTTTTATGGACCTACATTAAAAGTAGTTAATTTATTTGGTGAATACGCCGGAACATTAACCACTGGCAATAAAATTCAAAAAGAAGTTGACTATGGTAATCAAGAATTTTATTTGTTTGACATTTTCTTAACATTTGTTAATGAAGATGCTGAAGTTCCATTAGCAGTTAATAAAGAAACGGTTAAAATTTTAGCAAATACTTATTGTTTAGCATCCCCTGTTATTTTATTACAAACAAATAACTTAGATGAAGCTTTATCGTTTCCTAATGATTTTGATTCTATTTCTGGTAATTTAAAATATAATCAAGAATTATACGATAAAGAAAAACTAACATTCACTGGTAAAAATATTACCGAAGGTGTTGTTATTGAACCATTAGATGTTACTTTTGCTAGATTCGGGCGTATTATTTTGAAGAATAAAAATCAAAAATTCTCAGAAAATCATACATCTAAACCGATTAAGAAAGAATCTATTTTGTCTGAAGAAGAACAAAAATTCTTAGAACAGATTATTGGATATGCCAATGTAAATCGTGTTTCTAATGTGTGTTCCCACCTAGGTATTTCTGAACGGGAAGAATTACAAAAAGTATTTGGCAATGTGGTGAAAGAAACGATGTTAGACGCAATAGAAGATATTAAAAAGGATTTTGAAGATATTAGTTTATTAGATAAAGTAATTAAACTTTTTAATAAACGTGTTGCTGAATCAGTTCGTGAATATTTGATTTCTTTATAATTTTATAGGCGATTTAATAATCGCCTTTATTTTTATAATAAATAATAAAATAAAAATATAGTTAATAGAGAAAATTTGCAAATGATTAGATTAAACTATACTCCAGAATATACCGTTGAAGACGGTGTTTATACAGTTCCATTAAAAATTGAACAAGATGGAAAAGAAATTACAGGTCAAAGAAATATTACCGCTCAAGTAAAATAGACCACAGCAAATATTTTAACACCAGAAGTAAAATTAAACAAATCTGCTGTTATTAAATTTGATAATCCAGAAGATAAAGTTGAACTTTATATTACAATTCAAGATGAACCGCAACCATTAGTGATTGGTTTTGAATTATCTAGTCAAGAAGAAACTGCTGAAACAACTGCCGAAACAGTTGAAGATACTGAACATCATGAAGATGCTCAAGAAACTGCAGAAGTTACTGAACAACCAGAAGTACAAGAAACTGATACTGTTTAGGATGAATTAGAAGCCCATACAGACACTTTAGAAGAAACAGAATAGAAACCTACAGCTACAGAAGAAAAATCTGATACAGACATTTCTGGTTATCCTATTTTAACAAGCACTCAAAGTGTTAAATTTGATTTCATTTTTACATATCAAGCAAATGAAATTTTATCCGGAACGATTAAAGATCCATCTACTAGAAAAGTTTATAACCAAGCTATTTCAGTAAAAGACAAAATTGTGTTCTATCGTGATACAAATACAAACTTATATTATTGGATCACTGAAGATAAAGTATTATTTGCCTCTGGATATACAGAGCTTTTACTACTTGTAAATGAGTACTTAACTTCTACAAAATAATAAGGGCATATAATGGCTAGAATTTTAGAAGAATTACTACAAGAATAGACAAAAACCAATGCAATTTAGGGAACTCGCCCGTACTTAGTATCATTATAGAAAACAGTTGCCTCAAGAGTTTTCCGTGATATGGTAGCTATTCAACAAACAAATAACCCAGAAGCACAAATTTTTGGGTTAAAATATTTGACTGAAGATGGTCAAACTTTGCATGATAACAATTTAACAGTAACAGGCGCAAATAGTAAAAATAAAGTTAAAGATTTGCCTGTTTTATCAAGTGGTTTATCTGTAACTAAAGATAAAGTATATAGAACGCCTGATAATGATGCAATTTATATCGCAGTTAAAGCTGGAACATTAAGCGCTGATACAGATTTATCAGTTGTTGTGTTAAAAGCTGTTATCGATGGAACATTAAGATTATATTCAGACGCCGCTGAAGTTTCATATACTGAAGGCGAGGCACCTATTGAAGCTAAATTTGAAATTGGTAAATGGGTTGTTCCATGTAGAACTAGAAAAATCTAGATCAAATTAACGCAAGAATTAATTCAAGATCTTGAAGCAAATGGAATGGATTCTGTTGCAATTGTTGAAGATACATTATCAACAGCTTTGGTTAATGAAGTTAATAAAGATATTATTAGTAAATTAATCACCGTAAGTAAACGTTTTGATGATAAAGCATTAGGTATTACTAATGGTTTTATTGATTTATCAACAAGAACTGACCCTTTATGGCAAATTGGTAGAGATATCAATTCTATGATTGGTGCAGCAGCTGCTAAAATGTTATAGAATACAACATATTCAGCTACTTATGTAATTGTATCTCCTGATGTGTATGGTTTATTATGTGGTGCTGGTTTAGTTGTTTTTAATCAAGAATCTGAAATGACAAGATCCCATGGGTACTTAAAATCAGGTCTAAAAATTTACATCGACACTTATAGCAAATTTGACTATTTTGTAGTTGGTTGTAAACATAATATTGATATCGCAGAAGCTGTATCAAAAGATGAAGAACCTGAAGATGAAGAATATATTCCAGATGATATTATCGGTTCTTTATATTATTGCCCTTATCAGGAAGAAGACGGCTCGTAGATTTATATTTCGAGAGATCCTATGAGTTTCCATAATAATATTCTTTTAATGACAAGATATGCATTATCAGTTAATCCTTTTATTGATTAGGATGAAAAAATTAATCGTGGTGATGATTGGAATAACTTAATTGGTAAATAGAAGTTATAGATGTTTGTCGGAATTAAATTAAAAAGTAATTAATTAAGATTAATAAATTATAATTGGGTTTAGAATTATTCTAAACCCTTTTTTTATTTCGAGGATATATGAAACCATCATTAGAAAAATTAAAAAATACCAAAAAACACTTAACGAGTATTTCTATTATAGAATATGTAAATCAATATGCGCGTAAAATCCTCATCAATTAGTTATATGGTGCGCTAGGGAATAATCACTTTAGATTTTATGATTTAAGAAATGCAGAAGCAGTTACTTCTACAGGACAACTTGTTATTCAATGGGGTGGTCATGCTATTAGTAATAAACTAAATCAAGTATTAAAAACAAATGATAAAGATTATATCGTCTACCAAGATACCGATAGTGCTTATGTCAATATAGACCCGTTAATGCAAATGTATATATCAAGAAATCCAGATTCATCTATGGAACAGAGAGTTAATAAAGCTGATGAACTTCATAATAAATTAATTCAGCCTGCTATTGATAATGCATACCAAGATCTCCACAAATATATGAATTCATTAGAACATTTAATGTTCATGGACCGTGAAATCATTGCAAGTTCAGCGTTTTGGACCGCTAAGAAAAAATATGCAGCTGTTGTGTGGGATTCTGAAGGCGATAGAGTATACGATGATACTGGCCATCTAACATATAAACTAAAAGTAATGGGATTAGAAACTCAGAAATCTAGTACACCGCCTTTTGCTCAAAAAGCTTTGAAAAAAGCAATTGAAATTATGTTAACTAAAGATGAAGCTGATCTCCAAAAATATGTTAAGAAAGTTAAAGAAGAATACAGATCCCAACCATTAGATCAAATTGCTCAAATTTCATCTGTAAATGGATTTGATAAGTATATTGATACTAATTTATGGGTTACATTAAAAGGTGCAGGTCAAAATCATAAGGCTGCTGCTGCGTATAATAAACTGCAACAATATCATAAAGATTTAGAACCAATTAAATCAGGTGACAAAATTTATATGCTAAGATTAACTATGCCTAATACAGTTGGCGAAGTATTTGGGTGGCCAACAGGAACTAAGCCTCCAAAAGAATTTAATTTAGATCTTGCGAATATGATGGATTTGAACACAATGATTGAAAAAGGATTTGATGCACCACTTAAATTAATGGCTGAAGCAATTGGATGGCAACATGAGAAAAAAGCTTCTTTAAGTTCATTATTTGAAATTTAAAGTTAATTATTATAGTAAAGATATAAAATAGATTCGTACTTAACAGGAGGACTTATGTTTATTTTTGTAAAAGAAAATATTTTAGTGGAATTCAAGAAAGATGATAAAATTTTCTTTGTTGCTAAAGTTGAATCAGGGCATCCATATATAAAAGATGTTATTTTAACAACTCATTATTTTGTTGAAGAACATAAAAATGGTACTATTTTAACCGCTGTTGCCGGAACATATGAAGAGTGTTATGATCTTTTGAAGGAAAGAGTATAAAATAAAGGAGGCATTGCCTCCTTTTTAGATTTTGATTTGCTCTATAGATTTAATTTGAATTCTAAGTTGTTTTGTAGAACTCTACTAGATTTTTGCGTACACTGTTGATTTATCTTGTGATAAAACAAATTCAACAGTAAATAGTTTTTCTGGTGAAGTATATAAAACACCGTACTCAGTGCTTAATACTTGATCTTTATCTGTTAAAACAAGAACTTCCATCAACTGCTTATATGTTTGCTCTGCCGTATTAATAATCTCTTCTCCAGAAATTAATAATTTTAATGCTGTGTAGTCTTTTGTTTTAAAGATTTCTTTTTGAAGAATTTGTTGTCTCTATAAATCAATAACATCATCAACTGGGACATAATGATTACCGTATAATGGGGTAACTAAAGCTTTCCAACCACGAACATTTAATTGAGAATCATCTGTACACACAAATTGAATTTCACAAAAATCTTGATTGTATTTTTGTATTTGCTTGCCATCAATATTGCCACCAGAATTTGCATCAACCTATAAAGTAAAGTTTTTCCATGAGCCATCAAAATTCTAAATTCTAACTCTTTCGCCTGCTTTACAATTTGTTGGTAATCTAATTGTTAACGGACCGTCTGATGTGCTGATATCATGCATCTAACCGATTTCTATTTCTGTGGTATATTCTGATCTAGGGAGTTTTTGATAATATCCAGTACCATGAATAATCATTAAATTTTGGCCATCGTTACCTTTTAGTAATCGTCTGTCACCAAATACACTGTATAAATCCTAGAAAACTTCATTAATTTTTACGCCACCATTAAAAATGATATCGCCGGTCTAAGCGTTACCAATTTCTCCGACGTCAATTAATCTTTTCTTATTTTGAAATTTCATTAAAGTTAACCTTTGTTTTAGTAATAATTTGCAAATTATTTTATATTATTTAAGAACAATTATAAAGAGGTATTTATATGAAAAAGTTATTATTTGCTTTATTAGTTTCGATGAGCGTAAATGCTGGTGTCTTTTCTAATGATGATCAATATAATTATTATGTATTATGCAAAGACCAAAATAAAGAACTTATTTTACAAGCAAGAAATAAAGAAGACCAAACAATTAAGTATGATTATCATTCATCTGAATTTGGATTTAACGAATATTATTCTGGCGAATTTATAGAAATAATTAATATGAAATGTGTTACAATTATTACAAATAAGAAATATAAAACTAATAAATTAAGTGATTTCTTCACTACTTTAGAAGAGGTAAAAGGTGAATAAATTTTATTCAAATGTATATTCTCGAGGAGAATATCTATATCATAGATATTTTGAAAATGGTCAAGATAAAATTGAAAAAATTCAAATGCAGCCATGGTATTTTTTGAATTGTAATCATGAAACGGGGTATCAAGATATTTACGGGAATAATGTTCAACGATTTGATTTTAATTCTGTTAAAGAATATAGAGATAATCGTCGGTTGATGATAGACGCAAATCAAGAAGTACTCGGGCAAGAAAATCTTGAATTATTATATTTAGCTGATTTATACCCAGGCCCAGTTAGTTTTGATGCAAGTAAGTTAAGAATTGCATCTATCGATATTGAAACAGTTTCAAAAAATGGTTTCCCATATCCAAATGAAGCAAAAGAAGAAATTGATGCTATTTCTCACATCGATTCAATCACTGGTGATATCTGGCTTTTTTCAACTAGAAAATGGGACAGAAATAAAAGTACTTTATCTAAAGAAATTTTAAAGCGAGCTAAATATAAGTATTTTAATTCAGAACAAGAAATGTTATTAGATTACTTAACATATTGGAAATCTAATTATCCTCATATTGTAACAGGCTGGAATATTGACAATTATGATATCCAGTACATGGTGAATAGATATAATAAATTATTTGGAGAAAAAGTCACATCTAATTTTAGCCCATTTGGATTTATTGGTTCAAGAATTGCAGAAGGCTCTAGTGCAGATGATGAATTCCCAGAAAAAACTTATTCATTTGCTGGTATTGCTATTTTAGATTATCTTGCTTTATATAAAAAATTCAGAATTACCGCGAGATCATCATATAAATTAGATTTTATTGCTGAATTAGAACTCGGTGAAAATAAACTTGAATACGATGGTCCTTTATGGAAACTTGCGGAAGAAGATCCTCAACGTTATTGTGATTATAACATTCAAGATACTTTGTTAATCGAAAAACTTGATAATAAATTAAAATTTTTATTATTGGCGGTAAGTCTATCATATTACTCACATATTAATTTTGAAAAAGTATTATCACCTGTAACAACATGGGATGGGATTATTTTTAATTCTCTTTTAAACCAAAATAAAATTGTTCCGATGAAAAGATCTCACCCTAAAGAAACTTATGTTGGTGCCTATGTAAAAGAACCTAAAATTGGAATGAGATACGGATGGATTGTATCAGATGACCTCACAAGCTTATATCCCTCAATTGTAAGACAATGGAATATTAGCCCAGAAACAATCGCAGGAAGAACAGATTATCATTCTGTTGAAAAATATTTGAATAAAGAAGTAGAAACTTCAACAGAATATGCTCAAGCAGCAAATGGTATGCTATATCGAAAAGATAAACGTGGTATTATTCCAATTGAAATTGAAAAAGTTTTCTTCCAACGTAAACATCATAAAAATAATGAATTTTTTGCGAAGAAGGTAAATGAATTAATTGAATTATCAATTAAGTTATATGATAAACTTCCAGATGATTCAGATTTATATTGTTTTGAATACGTTGAACTATCTGAACAAGAAATTCAGTCTAAAATTTCTAATATGTCAAAAGAAGATATGAGTAATGCATATAAATTAATTGAAAAGGATTTTGGAATATTAAATAAATTTATCTAAATAGAATAAAGAGGTAAAATATGAAATCCTTACAAGAATTAATGAATGAATCTTTAATCACCGAAAAAAATATTACACTTGATGCTGATGTAATTTTTGACGGCGGTGCTAAAGAACAAAAAGAAACTGAAAAGAAATTCGGTATTAAATTTAAATTTAAACGCGGTCATGAATGTGATATCACTGGCCCTAAAGATAAAGTTAAAAAATATATTTTATCACCAGATGGTTATAACATGGATAAGTTAGACGCTGAAGACATGTTCCCAGAATTATTTGAATAATAAGATATGCCAAGTTATAGATAGTTAATTACATCTAAATTTAGAACTCAAAACTTAGTAAACTTTATGAACAAGGTGGGTGCTTCTGCTGATAAAAATTCCATTTATTTGTAGTTCGGAAAAGAATCATCTTGGTCAGAACGCGAAACTGAATAGGATTTCAGCCCACCAATGCCTCTAGATAACACTGCTGGTGTAGTAGACGTATGGAATAACATGGTTGGTATTATAAAGATACCAGAGGCTTATTTTGATGCTGTAATTCCAAGAAAGGATTGGGGCGATTAGAGATATGCAACCTCAAAAACATTCTACATTAATGATATTATTGCAGTGAATACTGGTATTTTTAACCAGATTGCACCAGGCGAAGGTATTAAAGTTTATAGATGTGTTGATGTTCCAAGTGAAGGTGAATGCTCTATTGATATCGCAACAGATAAAATCACATGCTAGAAATTCGGCGGTAAATGGACGCCAAAATACGAATCTATTTATGCGCCTAGAGGAACTGGCGATGCGATTGATATGGAAGATGGATATAAATGGGAATATTTGTATTCAATTCCAGTTGATGTTGTTGTGAATAGAGTAACAAATGAATACCTAGTTGTTCCTATGCCAGATGAACTTTAGAAAAACCCAGAAAAATGGGGATATAAAAATGTATTAAGCTGGGACTAGGATAATCAATTAGTATTCAGAACAAAATGTAATACATTAAGATTTAAAGCATATATGGATTCTATTTATTTTCCTGAAACAACTTTACCGGGAAATACTGGGTTTAGACAATTAGGGTTAATTATGAACCCAGAATTAAAAAATTCCACTTAGAAAAGTAAAATTAAAGCTACTGGGAATTCTCATCGTAAAGATGATTTACTTCAACATTCTGGTGAATTGCTTTATATTGAAAATAGAACACCTATCATCAGATAGATGGACCAAACTGAAGAAGTTTAGATTTTCTTTAAATTTTAATAAAGAGTAAATGTTCCCTCTTATAGGAATCCGCAGAGTGCTGCTTCGGCCAGCTGATAACAAGCAAGTAGAAGTATCTAGGCAGCGGCTAGAAAAACAAAAGGCAGGATTTCCTGCCTTTATTATTAATATCCAAAATTATAATCTTGATATTTTTCATTTAATTTTTGAATGAAATAATCATTTAAAGAATATAATTTCTGTTCTTTTTGCGCTATATGTTCTCTGATAATACTATCTTTACTGATATCATCATTCTAGTATTCTGCTTTATAGTCATCAAATACCAATTCTTTAATATTTACTTTTTGATCTGGAATTTTATCGCAATTATAACTTAATGAGCAATGAACAATAAATTCTTTATGTTTCCATTTTGCTCCTCTGAGTTTTAATTGATTAAAAATCTCAGTTGCTTCTTTACATTCTAATTCAAGAACTAAAGTATTACCAAAAAGTCTAAATGATTTAAATTTTGCTTTTACCGGTAACTATACACCAAGATCTGAGGCTTCTCTTGCGATTAATTTTTCTAATGTTTCTTCTGTTCCAGGAGTATATAAACAAGTAATATGAAATTCTTTCTAAATATCTTTTAGATTTAATTTCTTGCATAAATTTAATAAGTATTCATCAGTTTCTTTTGATGCTATTAATCTTCCGTATGCTATTTTCATATCTTAATTATAATTCGTTTGAACTTTAGTATTAATATTTGTAAATGCTTCATAAGCACCTAGACCACCTCTTGAATCTCCCCTATGGGTTTTCATACCATTCTAATTTATTGTTAATGATCTTACAGTTATCCCATTTAAATTTAGTGGGGTTAATCTTTGATCATCATACCAATTAATCGTGTGTTTCCTGCCCCATCTGTTAAAATTAATTATTAAATCTGTATACTGGTCAGAGTTATTTAAAATAAAATTTCTTACTTTATTAGGGTCTACACTGATAGACCAAAAATGTTCAGAAACTTTATCATTATACTTATCTAAAGAAATAGTAACGGTTTTTCTTCTTATAGACTATAACCAAAACTATGGGTAAATGTTAAATTGCTCTCTTACTCTATTCGCTATGCTGCCTGTACCGAGTCTCTATGCCCACCCTGGAAATTTTAAATTTTCAGTAACATTTGTTTCCATTAATAATCCTCATCTAAAAATTCAATATCATGACCAGTTTGCCCATTAACTGGACTGGTATCAATATCAATCTTCTAAAAACTTTTCTTAATTAATTTATCTTCTTTTAATTGATCTTTATATATATCAGTAGATTTCTCTAACTGTTCTGATAATCCAAATAACGATTCTAAATCATCGGATTCAAATTTAGTTAATTCATTTAAATCTAAATTATACATATCAGAACTGATTTCTGTATTTTGTAATTTAGGATCTATTTTCTCATGGGAGTAAATGAATTTTTGAGCTTGAATCTTCTAAATCTATAAAACACCATTTTGATAAAACTAATCCCTAGGAGTACACCAAGTAATTTCAAATAATGCTTTGTCCATCGGGAAATATAATAAATCACCTTCTTTAGGAAATGTCCCAGTTTGTTGATTAAACAAATTAGGATTTATTTGTAATGTTATTTCGTCATTAACAGACATCCCAAATTTCTAGAAAAATTCATTTTGGCCCTAATAACCATCAAAAGATTCTAAATATGCAACAAACTTTTTAGCATTATTAAATTCATTCTATGGATCTTCACCGTATAATAAATCTAAATTCGCTTGATCTCTTTCTAAATAAACCAATTCAATCCCTCTAGACTGAATTGATTCTTGAACCAAAATATCTTGTAAAGTTTGCTGCCCATCGTGATTGTGATTATTAAAATAGGGATTTAAAAAGTAATCTTTATTAGTGCTCTAAATATAATCTTTTTGATTTTCTAATTTTGCAAACATAAATCACCTATTATCCATATAAAATCATATCAGGTATAGTTAATTGATATAATTCCTCACGAAGATTTTGAATTTCCTCTTTTGCTTCTTGAATTAATCTATTACCATCAATTTGAACACCACCCGGTAAACTCATACCTTGATGTTTTGATAAAATTTGGCCCCAAATTTCTTTTGTTAAAGCGGTGGAATAATCTTTAAGCCATCTGTTATCAAAAGCGGATTGATCGTTTGTATTCTAGTATAAGTTAGTCACAATTTCACCAGAACCTACTCTTGCGTATAATTGCGGATTTTCGTATCTTGTTTGCCCGTATACCTATTCCTGTTTCTCACCAGCATAAATGACATTACCTGCTCTATAGTAATTATCAGAAAAATCTAAATCATTATCAAATGACTTAGTATAAGCTTCTATCACTAACAAATCGCCTTCCTAGAAATTTTTATACACTTGGAGCTGGTTGTTTTGTGTATTGTAAAAAAATTCTGGTAATGGATTTAATACATCTTGCATTAAATTTAAGCCAGACATCATAGAACTATAATAAGATAAATTACCACCCATTCCAGATAAAGTCTATGCAGAATAACATTGGCCCTAGTTCATATTATTCCCCATAATGCTCTGTACGAAATCAGAAACCCAGGTATACATAGTACCACCACCCATTCCTAAAAATGCACCAGAACTCGTTCTAATGATTCTAGTAACGGCAAAAATCTAAGGTTGCATTTCAAATAAACCTGTTTTAGCTTGAGCTTCTGAAACTTTGATAATATAATAGTTTTTGTTTAAACCCTAGTAATGATATTCGCCATAAAGTTCTAATGCTCTGTAAATACAATCATAAATTTGTTCTTCGGTGATTTCGATATTAATAACAGGAGCACCTAAACGACGTAAAATAAGATCTTTTAATTGTCTTGGGTTACTAATTATCGTGTTCATGCTTCAACACCTTCTTTTAATTCAATGTATTCAATACTTGATTCAGAAATACCAGATTCTTCAACTTTAATTGGAAGAATAATAATATCAGTAGCAGACTAAAGATTGCTTAAATCTAAAAATAATTTTTTAGATGCTTGATCGTACTACACGATAAAATTCTTATGATCTTGATAAGTTCTAACAATAAATGAATTACCTTTATTTGCAATATAATCTGGTAATGTTATCTAAAGTCTTTTATATTTTTTAGCTTCATCTGGGATTCTAAATTTATAATAAGACACTTTACCAAGTTTAGCTTCATTTAATAATCTGTAAAAGCCAGTTTCCTGACCAGGAACATTCTAACCGATAATCAAATTAATATTTTGAATGTTTTCAGAGAATTCGCTTTTTAATGTCTGAATTTGAGTTAATTGACCGACAATAGAATTTTCAACCGTAGGCGAACCGATTGTTCCAACAACAGTTTCTAAAGTCTATAAAATCTAATTTGTAATTAATTCCTATGAACCGATTAATGTTTTTAATTTGTCAAGATCAACTTTATTAGTATCAGCTTTACCAGTTGTTGATGTTAATTGTTCTTCTAACTCGGTTGATTTTGTTTTATTTTCTAATGATCTAGCTTTCGCCTCTTTAGCATCTGTTTGAATATCAACTAAAAAACTCTATAACTATTGGTTTTCTAATAAATCTAAAACATCAAATTTTTGTTCAAACTGATTTATTTTATTTTCATGAGCGGTCATTCTTTCGTTGATTTCTTTTGAAATACTAAATGACTGTTCTGATTTAATTTTTAAAGGCTAAATTCTAGCATCTAATAATTCAATAATTTTACTTTCTTGCGCTTGGGATAAAGTTGTTGAATATGAATTTAATAAATCAGTTGTTCTTGCTGTAATTTTTAATAATTGGTTAACTTGATTTTTTAATCCAGAACCTTGATTCTATTCTCTATCATAATTACCAATTTCTATTTCAATTTTTCTTACTTTAGATTCTAAGGAATTAATTAATGCAACATAAGGAGCAATTTGTTCCTCAGTTAATCCGTTAGGACTTTCCGATAAAACTTCTTTAACTTTAATTTTTTCTAATTCAAGTACTTTACGTTCTAAAGTTTCGATCGTTTTTTCTAATTGTTGGATTGTACTATAATCCAAGAAGTTCTACGGTTTTGTTCTTAAGTATTGATCGATATCATTATCAATTCTTTGGAGTCTTTTATCTGATTCAGTTAATCTTTCAGCAACAACTTTTTGGATATGGTCAATTCTTTCAGAGATTTCTACTAATTGAGTAGGTTGTTCTGTTTTAACCTCTTCAGTAACTTCTGGTTCTTTAATTTTTCCTTTTAATTCCACAATTTCATCTTTTAAGAAAATAATAAAATCATGTAATTGTTTTGCTGTTCTGTTCAAAGGCCCAACATCATTCTCAGAAATATATCCTGCTAACGGTTCTCCGTTACGAATATAGTCTAATCTTTTTGTAACATCAATGGCCTAATTTAGATGTTGATTTTCTTTCACGTGAATAAACCTTTTAATTAAATAAATTTATTATATTATTTAAATTTCATAGGTGTATTCATGGAAAATATTAATTACATAAAAGACGGTGAATACCTTACTGGATATAAAGATGAAAACGATATTGGCGTTTTAAATAGACCGGTTCACGAATTATCTCAACAAGTAAAAGGAATTTCCGATTACTTGAAAAGAAAAGGCGTAAAGGTTAAAGAAGACGAAACATTTCAGTGGGCATCAACAAATTGGTAAAGGAAAATTAAATGGCACAATTTCAAATTTTTAAAGAAACGTCGTTACCTGCTAGTCTTAAAGCCGATTAGATTTACCTAATCGCAGATCAGGAAAATGAAAACTATGTTGAGGTATATGTAACATAGAAAAGCGGTAAAGCCCGCAGAAGTTTTTCTGAAAAAGATGCAAAAATTTTAATCGAAGAACTCAAAAAATCCCAAGGATCATTAAAAGTAGTACAAAGTATTACTGAGCGTGATTTGTTAACTGCTGTAGTAAATGGATCTGAGGTTTATGTAATCGATGCATCTTAGGATTCAACTGTTACTCGTGGTGGTGCAAGATATTTAAGAAATGATAATCAATGGATTAAAATTTCTGAAACCGAGTAGATGGATTTGAATTTATCATGGGCTAATTTAGCAGATAAACCAAGTTCTACGGTTGCTCAAATCGATCAAGCTGTGCAAAACATGCATAGTCATGAAAATAAAACGGTTTTAGATCAATTAAATGAAGACGCAAGCGGCACCTTAACATATAAAGGTAAAGCTGTTAAAACTCAATGGGATTCAGTAAGTTGGTAATATGAAGTCAAGCGGTTTAATGTTAGATATAGCTAGAACATCTTATGATTATTATTCTATCCGAAATATTATCTCACAAGTTGCGGAACTTGGTGGTAAATATGTTCAGCTTCACTTCTGTGATTCTAATCATTACGCTATTGAATCAAAAGTATTAGGCAATCCGGCTAATCCAGATGGATATAATGAAAATAAAATGGTGTTATCTCTTAATGAAATAAAATCATTATCAAACCACGCTAAATCATTAGGAATTGAATTAATCCCGGAATTGGAACTTCCAGCTCATTCTAATAAACTGCTTGATTTATTATTCAATCATAATTGGGATTACTGGAATTCAGTAAGAACCCACGAAGGGGGATACCAATTACATTTAGGTTCCCCCGAAACTTATCGATTAGTGAAAGAATTAATCGCAGAACTGATGGGTGCTTTTACTAATACAAAAACGATTCATTTAGGGGGTGATGAATTTGAATTTGGAACGGAGAATACCCCAGTAAATGTATGCAATTTTTTTAATAATCTTTCTTTATGGATATCAGAAACTTACAATTGCAGAACAAAAGTCTGGAATGATTTTATTACAAAAGATATACTTAAACAAGGTTTATTAAACACAAGATTAGATGTTGTTTATTGGAGTCAATCCGGCGAAGCAACAAAAGGATCAGAAGTAGAAACAGAAAGATTAAAAACCAGAGCAACCGCTCAAGAAATTTCCGATTATGGAAATAATTTATGGAACTAGACTGCGTGGTTTTGTTATTCTGTTCCTAATGATAGAAGAGATGTTACTAGCTGGAACTAGGTTTACGCTGGTAGAGACTAGATTGAAAGATGGGATTTATCTGTTTTTGGTTATCAAAATACATTTACGCGATTAAAAGATACATCAAAAGTATTAGGCTCTATGATGTGTATTTGGACAGAACATATAGATCTGAGCGGGTATCATACTTTAAAACCTTAGTTACGTGAATATACTTAGTATCATATAAAAGCTATTTTTGATATCACTAATTCTTATAATATCGAAAATGTAATAACGGCAAATGATTTATTAAATGCTAAATACAAATTTTATATTTTCGATTTAACACGTAGTTCAATAAAACAAACCGAAGTAATTGGTAAATTTTAGATTATTGCAACTTAGTATAATATGGGGTATTAGTTAAAATTGGTTCCATTTAATGAAGACCCCGTAACATTTACTGTAGAAAATGAAGATCAAATCTCTGAACAAGGAGATGGATATTTAGTCGTAAATGGAACTAAAATAAAATGGGACCCCGCCAAAATTAAATATATAAGAAATGAAGAATTTTATAATGAGGCAACCGAAATGCCATTAATTAGATTTGAAAAATTAATTCATTCGCTGCCGTCTAGAGAAGAATTAAAACCTAATACGGTTTATTATGTAAGAGCTGGCTCTGGATTTGATACTTATGTTTCAGATGCAACCGGATCAATTGCTCATAGATTAAATCTTCCTAATGTAAGTCCTCAAACGAATGAAAAATCATGGATTGATTATATTACTCAGTATCAATTCAAAAATTATAATGAACAACAAAATTATTACCTTTACGAAAATCAAGAACTAAATCCATCACAAGTATATAGAATTATTAAAGATGGTTATGATACGATTTGTTCTGACTCAACTGGTAATAATATTTTAGCCAAAAGGAAAATAAGCTGATGTAGATTACATTTTCAGGCACAACAGATAATTCAAATTTTGACTATATAACTAATCAAACAACACCTAATTATCGAGTGATTAGTGCTCCACCTTCGTCTAATGGTACTGGTGCGTACCTTAAAACAAAAGAAAATCAAAAGGTCTTATTTAAAGATGAAATCTTAATAACTACACAAGAGAAACCAGGATCTAACAGCCCTGGAATTAACACTATAACTGGTAAAAATAGTGAAGTAACTTTCGATAGTTGTGATATTCTTATTAACCATTCATTTAAACAAAGACGTGTTACTGAAGGGAATGTTAATTTTATCAACACTAATGTTATGGTATTGCCGGAGAATGGTCGCGTAAACTTTACTGCAAATAAAATCGAAGGGATGCACTTACATGTTAGAAGAAGATCTCCATCAGAACAAGTGTTTTTATACACAAACCCAGGTACTGTTATTCGTGGATTGCCTGGCAAACCCAATTTGTTTGAAGGTCTATGGTGTATTGAATTAGCTAAAGGTGTTAAACTGAACGATATTACATTTAAAAACTGCGGGCCAAATTTATTAAATTGGAATGCTGGTAATATAGGTGTTCGCGGTTTAAGTTTATATGATGGTACCCAGAAATAGAACTCAGTAGACTGTGATGCGTGGATTAATGGTAATAATACTTTAGCATTCTTCTCTTGCAAATTAAGACTGAATTATGTTAATAATGGTCAAGATGGTAGAGCATGTAGGTTTGTTTGTATCAATGAATCTTTTAATATTTCAGATGCTAAGATACGATACAAAATGAAATCAGATATACCAAACTCTGCTAAAGGTTTTATAAATGATAGATCAACATTACATAGTAATGCCATCACAAAAGAGTCTTTGTATTTAGATTAGTTCATCTATTTAGAAAACAAAAAGCTCAAGAAAAGTGCCGGTGGTGAAGCATTACCTTACATCGATTTACTGACTGAGGTTACAACTAATGCTCGTGAATCAAAACCAACAGGAGTGTTAGACCCAACTAATGTAATGTTACCAAACTCTGAATTTATTAACTGGTCTAGAACAATACGCCACCCAACTATTAAAACATATACTGATGAAATCGTCAATCAGACTGAAGATGTTGGTGCAACACTTGGCACACCAACAATCGCAGCTGAAGTTAAATTAACCGTTGATGAAGAATACAGACCTATTGAAAATAATAGCACCTGCACTTTCAGTATGGCAGGTGAAAAGATTAATGTTGTAGTTCAAGGTATTATGTAGGCTCAAGACATATATAACAAATGGAAAGAATTCTTGTACACAGATGATGGTTTTACATTTGATGAAAATCTGATTACTGCTAAGAATGGTATTTTAACAATTAAAGGCGATGCTACAATTAGGGCCTAGATCACGGCTCCTAGAAATGCAGATCATTTATAGCAAATCATCGCTACGGGTATCATTACGGTCAATACAGATGTGGCTGTTGCAGTTCCTTATGCGGATGCTAACAGTCTTGGTTCTATTGAAATTTTAGGTGTTAAAGGACATACTGTTAGAATCAAAAAAGTTAGCGATCGTAGTGTTATTCTAGAAACGCCGGTTCAAAAGAAAAATAGTGTAGTTATAGGAATTAACGGTGCTATGATTGCAGAGCCAATCTATATTACTAAGGTTGCGACAGATGGTTTAACGCAAGCGGGTACAAGTGCTATTCAGTTAGTTAAAGGCGTTAATGATCCTGTTCAATTATATTCCGGTGAACAAGTTCAAATTACAAATATAGATGATTTGAAGAAAATTAAAACCAGTTTAAAACAAATAAACGGCGGTGTTAAAAAATCCTAGATGTTAATACCTTATACCGAAGATCTTCAAGAATAATTAATAATTTATAAAGGCGGTTGTTCCGCCTTTTATTTTATCTATTGATTTTTAAATAATTAATATAAAAGTATAATTTAAAGGAAAGTAAAATGCAATTAAATTCTAGCTAGACAATTGCAGGTAATACAATCTGGCATACTGGTAATTTAAATCTTGCCGATGATGGATAGAATTTGTATTACAAAAAAACATATAAAATCTTTTAGACTTCAGCTAAACCAGACGTGGATAAAGGGGAAGTGCTAAATGCTGCTACAATAAATAGACCTACAGTTAAAAGAGAAATTACTGTAGCCGGCGATGAATATTTTACACCTAAAGTTAATTTAACTTTAGGTGGTAATACATCTAAAATGGAATTATCAAAAACCGGTGAATTATCACTTTAGACTTCAACTGGTTAGAATATTACATTCCCTAAAGTGCAAGGAACTGTTGTAACTACAGGTAATTATCCACAATGGGCTGATATCGGTGGTGAATACTTTTTAGTCAAAAATGGTGAAACTGAAATCAGACCTAATAATAAAGATTTAGTAACTGCTTAGTCTAATCATAATATTTTACCATTTTCAGATGGATATTAGAGCCTTGGATTATAGAATAGAAAATTTGGTAATGGATTTTTTGCACAATTATCTGTTGATAATCATTACATTAATAAATTATATGCAAGAGTAGACGGTGGTGCTGGGTTATCATTTACAAACGATAACGGATTTGTGAATACAAATATCTCAGCGGGCTCTAAAAATAAACCAGCGGATTTAGTATTAGGGTATGATGATAACAGAGATCAAAGAACTAGAAATGTTATTTTGAATAAACCTTTAGTTACTCCTACTGGTAAAACTATTATTGATTCTGATGGTAAACTTGACTTTAATGACTTAAAAAATAATAATAAAGTTGATAAATCTGGTGACTAGATGACAGGTAATTTAACATTTGATGGGTTAAATTAGTCATCTGTTATTTTTAAAACTGATAATCAACGTGTTGGTTCTATCAAATCTCAGACAACTTTAGCAGGTAAACAGAATTCTAACGAAATTTTATTCAAAAATGAAGGGATTGATCTAAAAGTAAATGGAAATAATATTCTTACTTTAGATAAAGATAAAATCAACTCTTAGAATGCATCTATCAACACTTTAGAAGCACAATCATTAACAGTTAATGGTAATCTATTAGTTAAGAAAGAAATTCCTTAGAATGATAATTAGGAACAAGCAGCAAATACTAAATGGGTTAGAACAGTTGCTATATCAGAAATCGAGAATTTAAAAAATACCATTTAGAATAGCGGTGTTCAGACAACTAATGTAACAGTTTAGGATTCATATAAAATTGTAAACGGAAATAAAGAATCTTAGATTGAATACAATAATAAAGATATCAAAATTAATAACAATCAAGCTGGTGATTTATATTATAAAGATCGTCTAGTTTATGACTCAAAAACGATTCCAATTTAGAGTACTAAATTGGCTGGTATTGTAAAACTTGATAATTAGGTGGCTTCATAGGATCAAACAATCGCGGCATCGTCATTAGCTGCTAAAACAGCATTTGATAAAGGTGTTGATGCTTTGAATACCGCAAACACAAAAGTAAGCAAATCCGGTGATACAATGACCGGTGATTTGTCTTTGGTTAATTTAATCGCATAGAATAATGTGAATTAGAGAGATGTTATTGTTAGTAATAGTGTAAAATTTGTTAATACCGGAACGGATAAATAGAAAGTTGGCGAAATTGGTTTAACAGATGAATCTGTTTATATTAAAAACCCTTTAACAAATAAATTTTTCGTGCTAAAATCCAATGATTCAATTCAATATGCCGGAAAATTAATTTTTACAGAAAGCCAATTGCCATCTTGGAATCATATTACAAATAAACCTACTACAGTTGAAGGATATAATATCTAGAATGCTGTTAAACAAGGCGGTAAAACTGGAATGTATAATAATTAGGTTTATATCGGTTGGGCTGGTTAGCGATTAAAAGCAACTGTAGATGTTACTGATCTTGGCGAGTTTGTTTTTCAAAATCATCTTGATGTAACAAATAATAAAGTTTCTACTTTAGAATCTAATAAAATGGATAAAACCGGGGGAACATTTACTGGTGATGTAAGAATTAGGCATCATGATTGGTCTGGTATTAGTCTAGTCAATACTTCAGGTAGATATTCTAGAATAGAAACAAATCCGAATTCAAGTGATTATATGCTTTCAGTAATTTATCGTGAAACAAATGGTTCTAATATAAATATAGCTACATTAAGAAAACGTAACGGTGAACTTGCATTTAAAGATGAAATTAATTGGAATGTTTTAACAGGTAAACCTTAGACTATCGGTGGTTATGGTATTTCGGATGCAGTAACGATTAATACTTCTCAGACTGTTACGGGAACAAAAACTTTTAATGATATAAGAGTGAATTCAAGAGGTGGTTCTTGGGCAGGTGCATATAACGATGGAAACGCCGCGTATTGGGCGAATGAATATAATGCATCCAATAAACATGAGTTTGTCCCTTTCTTGGGAGGTAGAGTAAGAAATTCAAGAGTTGGTTGGATCGCTGCATTATCATTTGGTTACGAATCATCTAGTAACGATGGTTGGGGTAACGGGGTTGTTCAAATCAGAGAAGATAATGGTCACGAAGTTCGTTGGATATTTAGACATGATGGTGAATTCTATGCTCCTGGCAAAATGTACGCCGGCGGTAATATGGAAGCAAATCATTTCCATTCTAGAAATGGCGCATACTTCGTCGGTAACTTAGATGTAAACGATGTTAATATCAGATCAGATAAACGCTTAAAACGTAATCTAAATAGAATTGATAATGCTTTAGAAAAAGTTCAAAAATTATCTGGATATACGTATGAAGTTAATCAAATTGGAACTGATATATGGGAATCTTCTGCTGGTTTAATTGCACAAGACTTAAAAGAAGTTTTACCATCTGCTGTTAGAATTGATAAAAATACAAATTACATGACAGTTAGTTATAACCAAGTAATTGGATTATTAATTGAAGCAATTAAAGAACTTCAAGAAAAAACTAAAAAGAAAAGTTTAATTCAAAAAATTAAAGATTTCTTCAAATAAAAATAAAGGAGCCAACTGGCTCCTTTTTATTATGTTTTAATAATATAATGCATTGTAATATTTCTAGGTCTAGAACCGTAAGTTACATGCCCAGAACCAATTCTATCATCGTTTGCTAATGTCTATGTAGCATCATAATTCTAACCACCATTAGCAGCTTGTTGGAAAATACCTTGAACCATTCCATGATCTACATAATCTCCCCCTAAAATTTGAGCAGCTTGCCATCTAGAATAATTATGGGAATTATTTGCAGGGCCAACCCATCTGGCCGGGTGATGTCTACAATGGTAAACGCCAAATCTACAACGTTCACCGGGTCTTTCCCATTCCCAGTGCCCTTGTCCAGAAAAATTAGGACCAATTGCTAATCCATGAGCATATCCGCCTTCATAATCCGCGCCATTTGCACAAGCAATAGTAGCTTTTTGCCATGAGCCATATCTTCTATCTCTATCAGCACCACGGCCTGAATCAAATCCACGAATAAATTCGCCACGAGTTTCTGGTAAATGGAATCCATCTCCACTACCGCCATAAGTATATCCAATAGCATTGAATAAATTTGGGTATTGATGGCGATTTAACCATTGGCCATGACAAGCAATCCAGCCATTAGGAATATTCTGACCAGCATATGCAACGACAGTTCCGGCAGGAACACCTTGACCGAAATATCTTTGGTCTGACTCTTGTCTATTATAACAATTTACATCGCCAGAAGTAATATTAATATCATTATCTAATGCTTTACCATTAATTCTTCTAGACTGAGGAACAACTCTTGCGGTTGGTGCTAATGCTGCGGTCTAATCAGAACTATTTACATCATTTGTTAATTTAACTAAACCCGGTTTATTTGCGCTAGCTGTACTTGTTATTAATGCTCTTAAATTCGCAGGCTAAATCGCTAAATCAGTAGCGGAGCTATTAAGAGCTTGGTCATTTGTTGCCATTTGTACAGTACCAACAGCTGTTTGAGTTGCTCTAGATTCAACAAATGCTTTTGGAGATACAGCATACCCAACATTTAAGGTACCTTGTTGCACTTGGCCTTTTGAAGCAAGTCTAGTATATCCGGAAACAGTTTCTGATGCTGTAGCAAATTCAACTTTTGGGGTAAATTTAGCAACAGCTTGTTTTACTCGTAACGGAGTCATTGCCTAAGTGTCATCAACACCAGTTTCAGCTTGGGATTGGGTTGATGTTACTATAGTACCAGCTTTTGTTTCTGTTGCTCTTCTTGTATCAAAAACCTTATGTAGATTTTTTGGATTAATAATTGTTCTAGATTCATTTACGTTATTAGCATCGGTATCTGTCTAGAATCGTGCAATACCTTTAACTGTTTCAGTTGCTTCTGGTTTAGTAACAGTTGATTTTAATGTTAATGGCTATACATAAATGTTCTATGCAGATCCCGCATCAACTTCTTCTTGTGTAGCTGCACGAACAATACCAGCAACTTGAGTATTAGAAATTGGTAATTGATAACTTTTTAATGCAGTTTCCCCAAGCAAATTTAATACATCTTGGAGATTATATGCAACTTGTAGTCCACGTGTAAGGTTAGTCTTATTTAGAAGTACCTACTAAGCATAATCCTACGTATGACGATTGATATTATTTGTTCTATTTTGACTCATGAAATTCTTCTCCAGATGCTTAAATTAAGACCGGGAACTAATGTATTATTTACAGCAACTTTATCCCAGGTGCCATAACCTGTTTGTGGGTGTGTAACTACAGATCCAGTGATATTAATACCAAGTACTTGGTCATTAATTTCAATCGGCTCATGATAATTTCTATCGATATATGTTACATCTAACACATCGGTTGTGCCTGTTGGTCTGTAAACTTTATCAATGCCAGTTTGATCTTCTACTAATAAAGCGAGTTTATCCTAAATTTTTTGTGTAACTGTTGTTAATACATCACCAACATCAAATTCAACTAATGCACCTCTGATTAATAATGTTCCTTTATTAATTACAGATGAACTTGGTAGCTAAATCGTTAAACGTTCTGTCATACCGTTTCCGGCAGGATCATAGTTTTCTGCAGTAATCATAATCCCATTAACTGGAATAAATGAATTTTCAATTTGATTTAATGCAGAATGAACATTAGGATCGATGATATTTTGTTGAAGAGCATCGATATCAGGATCGCCGATTTTAGCTTTACCGCCAATTAATGCAGGTCTTGCTTTTGTGTTATCATATCGTAACTAAACAGCATTCTAATTAATTGTTCTTGCTGTTTCTCTTGCGTTTGCTTTTAAAATATTCTTCATCACTAAACCCTTACCCAAAGATGAACTGTAATATATGGCATCAAGTTATTCACAGTATTATTTTCACCTTTCTAGGCGCCAACATTTGCTCTAACTTCATTGTATTTTTTATAACCTGGGCCATTTGTATCAGGATCTTCTTGACACTGTCCAACAATAACATCGCCATTTGTTGCTTTTTCTAAAACTAAATTATCAGTGTTTAAAGCAGGAATTTGAGATGGTAATAATTTATTAGATCTAGTACCACCAGTGCCCCCAGCAGCATGAACATTATTTGCATTGTTATTAATACCAAAATCCGTATCATTGCTATTAGAAGCATTCCATGAAACAATAGTTCTACCTTCACCAAAACGAACCCACGTGCCAAATCCCATATAATCTCTAGGATTTGCTGGATTATGAGCATTAATATAAATCTAACCAATAGGATAAATCTAATCAAAGAAATCAGTTACCTAAGCACATCTAACTTCTGAAGTATCATCAAGCAACGCTTGTTTTGTTAATTCAGATGGTCTTGTGATATCTGCATATTGAATTCTATTTCTTCTAAAGAAATTATAGTCAGAACTTAGATACCCAGCGGAAATCAAGTCATCAATCATTTGCTCAGATAATAATGTTCCCAAGGTATTATTAAACCATCTTACAGTAATAATATCTCCATGGACTAAAGGCTCTGCAAATTTAATTGATGTATAATCACCAGCACTATTTTGTACAGCACAAAAATCTATACCAGAATCATTCCAAACACCACCTTGTTGTTCACAAGTAAATGAATCTGGAACATCATAATCATTAATACCATTCTTTTCGCAGCAGAAACTTGGTTTTCCTGTAATAGATGTATTAATTTGATCTGATCTAGTTAATTGAATTCCGTTTACTAAAACTTCTAAACTAAATGGGTTGATCTAACCATCAGCATCAGTAATTCCTAAATCATCTCTAGTAAAAATTCTTTTCTCAAACGGATTTATATGTAAAATTCCATTAGTATTACCACCTAATTGAACTGCCTACATAATTCTGTTATCGATAACTTGTAAAGTTTTCTAGACATATGAACTTTGGAATACCTATGGATCATCTAAGAATGTGATTAATGTAACAGTATCACCAGCGGAACATGCGTTTCTAAGTCTAATTGTTTTTCCGTCTAATGGCAAAATATTATCAGCATTTGTTTTATCAACTGAGCCATAATCGGAATCATCCGTTAAAGTTGTCCCGTATGTTAATAAGTTACCACGATAATAAACAAGTAAATTTTGTGTATTATAAGCAACTGTATCGCCAAATGGATTAATAAAATCTTTTTGATTATCCTGAGCAATAATTTCTTTTTTAACAATTGTCGGAGCATCAGTAGACTAAAGTCTATCGATTAATTTATTTTCAAGATATTCCCAACGACCTGGCTAAACAAATGTTAATTCAATGTCTTGCCAACGTCTAGTTAATCTTTTTGATTTTACACCTTTAATTGTATTTGTTTGGGCGGCGATAATCGTAACGGGTCTTGAAGTAAAAGATCCGATGACATCTCTAATTTTAATTACTTTACCGTAGTCTGCTGGTGTGCCTTTTGGTAAATTAATTGCTAATGGTCCACCTGAACTATCAATCGCATAAGATTGCCCAAATTTAGCATTAATCGTTCCTTTGTCAGCGGATCTAATTAATTTCCACTAACCAGCTGGGAATAAATTTGTATCATCCCCTAATTCAGAATAAACATCATTAAAATTAGAATTAATTTTCTGGCCGCCTAGTCTAAGGTAATCGCCTTGACCGTCATCAACTGCTGACCCTAAAGTTAATACTTGTTTAGCCATTTATATTCTCTTATTTTTCTATTATATTATGAATTATTTATTTTAGAAAATAAAAAGGATTCCTAAGTGGAATCCCTCAATAAAATAAATCTTAATTACCAATCATATTCAAAACAATAAACATTTTGTTCTAGCATTTGTTTTAGATATCTTGAAGAAATTGAATCATCATCTAAAATAAATTTTACTTTTTCATCGATAGATAAATCAAACAAATACTCATGTAATGGGTCTTCCCGGACAATTTCCCCATCATCATCTTCATAATAATTGTGAAAATCTTTATAGATATCATCGATTGAAACATCTTGATATCTTTCTACAAATTCAAAATAATCACAATCAGATCTTCGTTCCCAAGGTTCTTTTTGAAATTTAAAATGTAAGGTTCTTTTTTTCAGAATTTCATCTAATGGAAATGTATCTACTAAAAACACCTTAAGTTTTTCTTCTAATGATAAGGAACTAAACCAATCATATAAACCTTGTTTAACAATACTTAATTCAGATAATAAAACAGCATATCTTGCTAATAATTCTACGTGTGATTTCATTTGAACTCCATTGATTTCAAAAATGTTTCATGTTTACACCAAGGACAAATATGTTTATATAATTGTCCAGGTGGGATATATAAAAACGAAGGTGCATTATGTTCTGGGCACGAACATCTACTAGGATCTTTACGTTTATTTTCTTTAATAAATTTATATTCCATATTATAACCTAAAATAAAAGGAGAATATAAATTAATATACTCTCCTTTATAATAAATTAAACTATTTTTTTAATGGTATTAATCTTATCTCTTGGTAATCTCATATCTTCTTTTAATCGTTTTTCAATTAAATGTTTCCAATTCTACCAAGTACACCAAGAATCGCAAAACAACGGTGACCATTTCTTACGACGTTCAGATGGTTTCATGTTATAAATGGTTTTTTCATCTGTGTCGTAATTTGGCCAATTTTCTAATGGGTTTTTGCCATAAAGTGGATTTGCTTCTTCTTGAATTTCGCCAAAATAAACATCTCTGATATAATTGTTCTACGAATCAAGTCTTCTTAATGTTTCTGGGTATTCTAATGGAATACCAGCATCAAATCTTAAATTTTTGTATATATTAATAGATGTTTCGAAGTGTTTAAAATCTAAACCGCCGCGAATAATCATCTAAATAATAGTAACACCAATAAATCCAAATCCAACTGGATGTAAAAATCTCATTACATCATCTCTATATCTTGATGTCTATAACGCAGATTTAACTCGCATTACATAATAAGATTTACCGCGACCTAGGTATTCATTACTGTTATTAGATAAAAATTTACCTTTAACGCCTTTAGAAATCATTCCAGTGAAGTCAGGAACATCGTCTGATGATAACTATTGGCCTTTAATAAACTCTCCATACACATTATGGATCGTTATTTGCCAGAATGGAACACCTTCGTCATATACTTTTTCAATATAAGTTACATTAGCCTTAGCCGTTGGTGTCCAAATTGTTGTACCAACAATATCTTCTGTAATCGTATCCGAATCAACAGTAATATAATATTCAGCAGTATTTTTTGATTCTATTTCAAGTTCAACATCTTCATCATATAATAATTTGAATAAAAATTTATATGATGCTTCTGTTCCTTTAGCTGAATAAAAATCATATTTTCTAGTTTCGAAAAATCTAGTTACTTGTTCACGTTTTTCTTTCGACAGATAAATATTACGTTTACCCATTTCGGACCATAAAAACTCAATTGAGTCTTCTTCTTTAGGGTATTTGTTTTTAATAAGATTTACAAGTCTTGAATAATGAGAAGTAGTTCCTTCAGAAATAAACTCAAGATAATACTTAACAAACGTTCTAAAAAATCCTTCATCTGATAGATAATGTTCAGGACCCATTTTATTAAGCATCGGAACAATATTAGGTGTAACTAAACCTTCTTCTTTGGATTTCTCTTGTTTGATTTCAATAATTTGATTTTCTAGGCTTGCTCTTAAAATAACATTCTCAGGTTTCCAGAAAATATTTGCTTCGCCTTTTACACGATATTCAAATTCATAATAACCAATAATTACACCGTTTGTTGTGTAGAATAAAATACCATTTGAGTAATCATTAAATCCAGAAAAATTAATATCTTTTGCATAAATTGTAATATTACCTTTCTAAGCAACTTCTTTATTAATTTCTCTATATAAATCGATATTATATGTATGATCTCTTTCCGGATATACAACAACAGCTTTATGAGTAACGGGTGTTAACCATGATCTAGTTTTACCACGAGCCATATAAGTATACTTAGCTTCACCATAATATGACTGCGGTCCGAAGTACCATTTTAAAGGTTCATTTGGGTTTATTGTTTTTTCGTAACCGATAGTTCTTAATGTGCTAAGATGTCTCTTTTTATCTGTTAGATAATATAAAGATTCTTCATATCTTGTTGGATTTGCAATTCCTTGATTAGTATAATTTTCATCTACTTTATCCGGAACAACATTTAATCCCGGTTGATAATAATCAAAAAACAGTTCTTTACCGTTTTGAGACATATCAGTCCAATTATGATCTATATGGGATCTTTCTTCTTCGGTATTACCAAAAACTCTTTCTATCTTTTTAGTTTCTGGATCGAATGTATAAATCCCAGTACATTCTGTTCTTTTTACATTTCTAATTTGAGAAGGATTATCATATCTATTTTCTGTAGATCCAGTTACTAAAATGAATAACTTATCATTTAAGTATTCCATTTTCTTAATAACAGAATTAGCACATGTAGCGATCTCATAACTCTTAGGATCCCATTGCTTTTGCCCAAATGTTGGAGAACTTTCAACTGTATCAATAGGAGCATTATTAATATCAATCATACGGATATGATTTTGCCCAGCAACGAATACATATTTTTCAGAACAAGAAATAGCTTCTGCTTTATGCATTAAAGTACCAGGTAACTAAACAAAATTACCAAAAATTTCTACTTCATATCCAAGGCTATTTTCTTTTTGATTTAATTTAGCAAATGTTAATGTTCCGTCCTACATTTTATATGCATTAGTCTACCATCTGATATCAGTCTATGATCTACCATTAAAAATTTTATCATAACCTAATACATAAGTTGTAGATCCATTTTGGCAAGCAATAGAATTCTACACAGGCCAACCAAGTCTATCATTAAATGCTTTATAATATTGCCATGTTTGTCCTTTATCAGCAGATACTTTCACAACGGCTTGCCATTTTTCTGTTGCATATAATTTGCCATCAATCTCAAAAATACATGTTCTATCTGGGTGATAACAAACAGTCGGAACATCTCCTTGGATTTCGTGATATTCTTTATCTTTTACAATTTTATTTTTAACAGAACTAACATATTCAATTTCAGAATCATATACAAAAGATTCATTCATTAATGATGCCATTACAGCATCATTGTTAAAATCTACATGAGCATCTTGTTTTTCATAGAATTTTTTTCTAACGTATGGTTTAGACAAATAAAATCTATCCATCGTTGTAGTTGTAAATGCATTATGCTTAAATGTAGTAAATGGTTCTGAATATACCCAATCCTATGGTTCAAATTCTTCAAATAACTATCTTACTCTTAAAATATATTCTTTTTCTGGTAATAAATTATCAAAAAAGTATTCAGGGTCTTCTGAAACATGTTTTTGTGTAAACTAAATTTCTGGATTATTTTCTTTTATTTGGATTTCATAAAAGAAGTTTTCTGATACTTCATGCCATCTGATATGTAAATAGTTAGCTGCTAATTTATAAATTTGTAAACCTGTAATCTAAGGTGCTTTCATTACTAAATAGGCTCCATAACAATTTTTGTATACTGAGGTCTTAAATCATTCTCAAATACAATTAGCTATCCATTATTCTAATAGATATTTTCATCTTTAGGGGTTGCATAAAATTCAATATATTGTGAAATATAATTCTATGAATCTACATTCAGCTATCCAAGATCATAATGTAATGTATTTTTAATATGATCAAAATAGCCAACTTCATAATATTTACCAGGTAAGCTTCTGTCTATATCAGTTCCTGTATATTCTTTACCAGTTTTTGGTGTATCGTCTGAATAGAATGGACCAAAAATTAATTTAGTTTTATTATTAGAAGTAGATTTCTATAATTGATAAAATTGATCGTAAGTAATAGATTTTCCTTTATACTTAACTTTATTCTATTTTAAATCAGATCCTTTTATGTTATTATAAAATGCAATACCGGATGCGGGTGATTTAAAATAATTATCAATTTCGCGAACCATTTGAATATCACAAGTCTAACCTAAAATTGAATAATGTGTATCATCAATATATTTCATTAATTTCTATGTATGAAATGATTTTCCGAATGATTCTACATTTTCAGTATAATAACGGTCGATAGATTTCATTACTTGACCTTTTAACCATTCTTCAGATTCTGGCATTTTACCAAGTTTATAAGATACTTTAATATTATGCTTAATATGAATATAATTAGGAGACATCACAATAGGAGTAATTGGGCCTAAATTATATTTTTCAAGATAAGCCTTGATATCATCTTTTTGAACTTCAGTTAATGTTAAACCGGATTTTGGTTTTAACGAAATAAACGCATACCCAGGTTTCTATGAATCAGTGAATGCTTCAGCCGCTTGAATAATATTACCAAATTTTTTATGAATGAACTAAACATAATCAGATGATGTTACGCATCTTTTTTGAGCTTCTTGGAATATTGGTGCTGATGTTCTAATTCTTTCGATATCTTCCGGTAATCCACCGCCATCTGCGCCTGTATAATTTTTCTATTTTGTTGGGTTCTCTTCTAATAAAAACATCTCAACATAAGATAAAGAATCAACATAACTGAAATCCTTGGCACCATTTGCTTCAGGACCATCCGTACTGATATACTCAACTGTAATTATCTAACCAACTTGAGGACGTTTACCGCCAACATAATGATCTACCTAATACCCATCAATTTCTTCTTCTTCCCCTTCACCAAAATAAATTTCAGTTTGCCCAAAATAATTTTCACGAAGATAATAAACTGTCTAATCACCGGTTGTATTTACAATCTAATCATTTGTCCAATTTGTCCATAAAGCACCATCAACATATACTCTAATATAATTACGATCAATAAATTTATCTTCAATAACAATTCTACCGTTCTTTTCGAAAACAAATTTATTTTGAATAATTCTTCCTTGGACTAATTTTAATGTTGCATAATATTTAGATTCATCATCTTTTAATAATGTAGCATTTTCCCATGTACAAAAATCATATGAATCTGTATTTTTTACAACACCGATAAATTTAGTTCCTTTAGGGATTTGCACTACAGCTGGTTGTAATTTATGAGTTAAACCGACTCTAACAGATAACTATGCCGCCGAATAACTAGATGGTAAATAACCCATATTATCTTGAGCAGATGCAACCACCTATGATCTTTGTGTTGCTGTTTGAATCCAAGATTCAAATTGAGCTGCTGTCTAAAATTGTTGAATATACATCGTATTATATGCTAAAAGGTCAATTAATTTAGCAAGACGAGATCCTTCATAATTATAATCTTTAAATTCTTCTTGTCCTGACATAAATGTAATTAACTGCTGTCTAATTTCTTCAAAACTAGATGCAGTATTTTGAACTATATCAGGAATAGATGTTAAAATCTATTGACTCTACTATAATTTTGTCATATTTATAATCCCTTCATTTATTAATTTATTTATTCTTAAAATGATGGAAATAAAAAAGGAACCAAACGGTCCCTTTAGGTTAATTATAAACTTTCAGTAAATGTTCTAGTAATAACATCACGTTGTTGTTCTGGTGTTAAAGAATTAAATCTAACAGCATAACCAGAAACGCGAATTGTAAGTTGTGGATATTTATCCGGATTAATTACAGCATCTTCTAAAGTTTCTTTACGTAAGACGTTCACATTTAAGTGTTGACCTCCTTCAACTTTAGGTTCTACTTGAATAGGAATCTCTTTATAATCAAAAATATTCAAATCATCAAAATGCGCTAAATGATCATCATATTTCCCATTTACCTAACAAATACATCTTGCTTCGTCTTGATCAACAATCAAAATAGAATTATTCAAATCATCGATACCAGACATAATAATTTGTAAACCAAATAATTTACTCATGTGCTATATTCCTTAATATATTCTTTTAATGCTTTCTACCAAATATCCCAACTACCCTTTAATACTGTAGAAAACGTTTTTTCGTATGTTAAATCTTTTTGTATAGTTTCTTTACTAGTTCCAGTATCATCTGTCTAAATTATCTTTTTATCATATATTACTTTACAAGTATATGATAAAGGATAATCTAAACTCGAAGGAGGTTTAAATTTAAAAATATCTTCTGTCTTATTTTTTGGAATCTAATCGAAACTAGAATACTACTAAATCTATTTATCTGACCTTTTTACCGTTTTTATTGCATCGGACCCTAGCTGAAATACATTTTTATATATGCCTTCTACTTTAGAATTTTGTCCTTCTGTGATAACAACAGTATCCCTAGAAACCTATGGGATTATTTTAACCTATTTTATAATCTCTTGTTCTTCAGTACTATTAACTAATTGAACATTTATCTAAAATGCAAAATTATTAAATTCTAAAAGATACCTTGGGATTGTTGATGTAATTTCCATTATAATTTCATTCCAAAATATTTTTTCAAATGATACTCAGTAAGAATTTTAAAATGCCAACCTTTTTGACGACAAACTTCTTGTGCTGCAGTCCATTTATCTATATTAGTTTTATAAGTATAAAGTTCTTGAATGTATCTAGATTTTGTAGACTCGGTTAATCTTTTTGGATTTTTTGGCATTTTAGTCTGAGCATCTGGTTTTATTTCGAACAAATATACAGAACCATCTGAAAACCACACGGTGAAGTCCATGAAATATCTACGTTTTTTACGATCTAATGTTGACCAATACTGAATAATCGTTTCTTCTGAATTCCATTTTACAACATCTGGACTTCTATCAAGAAATTGCATAAAATGTAATTCCCAACTCTAACGATACGTGATTTTATGAAAATCTCCTTTATACTTTTGTAAATTCTTCGGTAAAAACTTACCTTTATATGTATTCATATGTCAAAATAGCTCCTAAATAAGCTCTAGATGATTTTTTAATAAAAACATGAATTACCCTATTATTATTTCCAAACTTTCTTCTATGAGCTTCTAGAGCCATTCTAAACGAAGCTTTGGAGCGGCATGTATATTACATTAATCCATTCCTATGGATCTACTTCAGAAGCAGGTGATTTCATTTGCCCAGGTAAATATGCTTTAATCATTTTCTATGCATACTAAAAACTTTTTGCTTTCTACCAATCTACATTAAGTTTCGTTTTATCAGTTAATCTTTTAGTGCTCTAATACACAAGCATGATTTCTAAAAATTCTTGGCGAACTCTAGGCGGAACATAATGCAAGTTTAACCCATAAAATAATAGATTACCATTTTTAGCAACTTTGGAACCTAAACATAAAATCAATGGAAATTTATCCCAAACAGGTAAAGTATCTTTATTTTTTGCATCATACGCATATAAGTATAGTTTACCAGCTTCAGGCATTTTAACTTTTTTGAAATTTAACTACTAAACTTTCTTAGTAAACCATTTCATCTATTTGTTATTATTTGCAGCGCCAGAATCTTTTTCTTTTACTTTAAGCCCAGCTCTAAAATCATTTATTAATTGTTGCGTTCTGGAAACCTTTAATGGTTTATCATTACTAACAGCTAATTTAATATCATCTAAGTATTTCTATAGATTTTTCTCAAATGTAGATAACTATAAGCCAGTATCTTTTGCAAACTGATTTCTTGTTTTACCAGCTTTCTTGTAATGAATAACATAGAATTTACAAATCTCAATCCAATCTTCTTTAGTCTTTTTCTTCTTGTTTATGTATTGCTAAATCTGTATTAAATTGGTATTCATGCTATACTCTTTAGTTACTTATCAATTTATATTATTTAAGTACTAGATTTGAATTGAATAATATTTGAATTAGTTGACTGGTTTCCAGTCAACGGAGCAAGCTCCAATCTGATATTTTTACTTTTTACCTTGTTTCTATATATCTAACCCCGCCGGTAGAACTTAATTCTTATTATACTAGTGAAAATGGGTTTTTTAACTTCTATTAAGTATCTTGTTGATTTTAAAAGGAATAAAGTTTTCAATTTATTATTTAGAACATATAAAGTATTGATTTTATTAGACCACCGTATAATTATTCAGTTTTTCTGAATATTTATTCAGATCTGCATAGATTTATTCATTAAATTTATAAATGCATCTAGAACACTCTAGAATGCATTGTATATTTTAGTCCGATAAATTATATTAGTCTATCAGAAATAATGTAATAATACTTTAATAAATAACTATAGAATATAGAATAAATAGGATTAAGTATATGTTTGGACATTTTTATCATTCACAACTTAGAACATATGCATTACTGATGGCGAATTTGTTTAACAACATCAGTATAAAAAGAAAGGATAAAGGATTAATTAAAGTCCCAGTTACATACGGCTCTAAAGAAGCCTTTAATATGAAAATCAATTAGCTTTTACAAAAACCAGTTGGTGGTGAAACTGAATTAGGTGTAGAAACAATCTTACCTAGAATGAATGTGTAGTTAATTGATGTAATTTATGACGGACAGGCAAAAACAAGAACAACATTATCTAGTGTTCAATTTTCAAAAAATGGGAACAAAAAACAATATAACGTTTGGCCATGTAAAATCACATACGAGTTAAACATTCAGACAAGATACCAAGATGATATATATCAAATTGTTGAACAGATACTTCCGTATTTTACACCTTATTTTATTTAGGAAATAAAAGAGAGATTTGAAGGCGATCTTGAAATTAGCCACAAAGTTCCGATTGAAATAGTTGGTATTTAGCCAGATGAACAACAAGCTTCTGGGCCAAATGAAAGAAGAAGACTAGAGTGGTCTATTCAATTTGCTGTAAGAGGGTATTTATATCCTCCTGCTGAGAATTTAGGGAATATTATTAAAACTGTGTTTTTAGATTTCAGATAGTCTATTAATTAGGGTGATACTCCGGATGAAGTAAAAACTTTTGAAACGTTAGATTACCAAATTACCCCAATTGATTCTGATTCTGAGACCTGGAACGGGGATTATTTAGTTGGAACTGGTAAAGATGAAACACCTAATTTTGAAAATCCAACACCAAGAGGAACAGTAAGGAAAGTAAATGGAAGAAAATAAATTTAATAAAGGATTAGATCTTTCTGATATTTTGGACATCACAACTGTTCCCGGTATTGCAACACTTGAAGAAGATGCGGTTTTACCTCCTATGGAATTGCCTGTAGTGTAGAGTAATCCTGATAATGTAGAACATGACTTAGATGATGATTATCAAATTATCAGACAAACACAAATTAATCAATTAGCAATGTTAACTGAAGTGTCTAAACAGATGGTTGAGATCGTCAGAAATTCAGATACGCCAAAAACGGTTGAGATTTTTGCTAATCTAATGGACACTGTTACAAGAACAAATTCAGCTATTTTAGATAATTACTCTAAAATGAAAAAATTAAAAAATCAAGAATCAAAACCTAAAGCAATTGAAGCAGATTTTTCAGAAGTTAAAACTATGTAGCCATCAGAATTGCTCCAACAAGAGGGCACTAGGGATGATTATTTAGTGCATGAGTCATTTAAAGAGAAATGAAAAGTACTACACATTTATTACCAGAGGATTTTGTTTAGATCTAGTCATTAGATAGATAGAAACGAGTTTTATCTGAAGATGATATTGATCGTCTGAAATCATTATATCAAGAACAAAGAAATCCAGAATATTTGAGATTAATTGATCTTGGGTATATTCCAATGATTAAGTCTCAGCATACTGGTGAATTTATGCCAGATTCTTTTGCTGCGTATGAATTTTTAAAACCAGTTAGACCTATTAAGCAACAGTCGCAAAATCCAAAAGAATTTAGAACATTTAAAGATAAAGATAATAAAAGAACTAGATATCTAGGCAAGCCTAATTTAAAACGTGCTTATGTTAAAACTCCGTACACAAAAGAAATGCAAGAAGAATGGATAAAATGCCGTAATGATATTTTATATTTTGCTAGAAATTATTGTGTAATTTAGCATATTGACTTCGGCACGATTAAAATAAATCTTTACGATTATCAAGAAGATTTATTAGAGTTATTAGCAAATAATAGAATGGCAATTGCGAATCAATCTAGACAATCAGCAAAAACTACAACTACATAGATATTTTTGGCACATTATCTTGTGTTTAATGAAGACAAAAATGCGGGTGTATTAGCGCATAAACATTAGATGGCTGTCGAAGTTCTTGATAGAACAAAACAAATTATTGAATTCTTACCGGAGTTTTTGCAACCAGGAATTGTTGAATGGAATAAAGGTTCAATAGAGCTTGATAATAGATGTAAATTAACAGCATTTGCAGCATCGCCAGATGCAACTCGTGGGCAATAGTTTTCATTAATTTATATGGACGAAAATGCCTTCGTAGAAAATTTCGACGATTTGTGGAAATCAGTTTTGCCGACAATTTCTTCTGGTCGTAGATCTAAATTAATTGTAACATCAACCCCTAACGGTTTAAATCATTTCTATGATATGGTTGATAAAGCTAAACGTGGGAAAAATGATTTTAAATTAATAGAAGTATTGTGGTATGATGTTACCCCAAGATTATATGGACCAGATGGAAAATTTGACGATGGTTTATAGTTTGTATCATCTCAGATTACAGCATAGTCTGTTGAAGCATATTTACAAGAATTCTGTTGTCGGTTTTTGGGCGCAGCTAATACGTTAGTAAATGGGTTTGCATTATAGAAATTAGAATGGATTGAAAAAATCTCAGCAGATTTTATCAAGTATAAAGAACCAGAAAAAGATCATAAATATGTGGCTACAGTTGATTGTGCAGAAGGAAGGGATCAAGATTATTCAGTTATTCAAATCATAGATGTGACTAAATTACCGTTTGAACAAGTCGCAATTTATAGATCAAATAAAGTATAGCCTTTATTATTTCCGTAGATAATTATGGCTAAAGCTACTGAATATAATAATGCATGGGTTTACATTGAATTAAATTCTGTCGGGTATTCTGTTGCAAAAGATTTATATATTGACCTTGAATATGAGAATGTTATTGTAGATTAGTAGAAAGATCTTGGCATGAAACAGTCAAAAAGAACCAAAGCAATCGGGTGTAGTACATTAAAAGATCTTATTGAAAAATATAAATTAATTCTACATGATAAACAAACCATTTTAGAGTTAAGAGATTTTGTTCAAAAAGGATCTTAGTATGAAGCAAGAGCTGGATTTCATGATGACACTGTAATGGCCTTGGTTATTTTTGCGTACTTAACAACACAAGAGCGATTTGACGATTATATGGAAACTAATTACAATTTAGTTAGAAATATGTTTAATGAAGAATTGGAAGAGCTTGAAAATTATCATTAGATAATATTCGCAGTTCAAGATGGGATAGATGATTTCAGCTATAATCTAGAAGATCCATCAGAATTTGGAGTATTTACAAACTAAAATAGCAGCACGTGCTGCTATTTTTTATTCTTTTACATATTTAAAATATGTAGTACATCTATAGATTTGTTCTTTTGTTTTAAATTCATCAATAGCAAAAATACATTTTTTGCTATCAATACGAACTGAATATGTTGTGTTTTGAGATGCTTTCATCGGTTCAATAAATTTATCCGGGTTCAAAATATTTTGATCTAAGAATGTTTTTCCATTATCTTTTGAACTTTTGAATGGATGTAAATGACCGTATTTTTCTTTAAAATCTTTATCTACAAAATAATCCCCGCCAACTTTTTCAACGATTTTCTTTTGTAATTTTAAACTTACTGCAATTTGAGTAATCCTGCCTTTTCCCGATATATATGGGAAATTCGGGTACTCTCCTTTGGAATCTTCGGTGACTAAAGTTTCTTTAATTAATTCCTACAACTATTTCATTTATTATCTCTCCAATAATATTACAATTAAAATTATTTATCATATTATAATAATGAATCTTTTTAATCAACCGACAAATAAAAAAGGTATACCTAAAATTAATTAGATATACCTTATCATAAATTAAATTAATTTAACCTTATTTTCAAAGGCCCTTAACGAGGAAACCAGTTCTAAAAATCTTGTGTCCCTGTTTGCCAGTTATCTCTAATTCTGGTAATACTTCTTTATAATCAGGAAAATCTAGTTTACTAAAGATATCTCGGTCTAGAACACCTGATTGTGAATTTGGTATTTCTCCGGATAAATATGTTCTAATTATCTAAAAATAAAAATCTTTATTCTTAATAAAATCCTCATACCAGATATGAATTAGTCTAATTCCTTGTTTTTCGCATTTTATAGTTTTGTTATAATGATAATTTTTATCTTTATAAATAATCTAATGCTAATGATTTCCGTTAAATTCAATGGCTAGGTTTTTTGATTTTATCAAAATGTCTAATTCAAGCGGTCTTAAGATGGTTCTGTCTGATATTTTAAGATCGCCTTTATCAACTAATCCAGTCTATAAAATAAAATTTTCTATTTCTATTTCTTGAGCTGCTCTTTTATATTTATGAGGATCTATTAAACATAGATTTGATTTTACTCCAGCTTTATCTAGCCAATATTGTTCCCTCTTTTTTAGAACTTCTGGATTTTTCATATTATGGGAATATCCGGTTCTTCTTTTATAAGTCTCATTAACTTTTTCAAAGATCTATTTTACTTGCCAAGGATGTTTAACACCATATTTTTCTAAGCATGTTTTTTCAAATTTCTCTTTGAATTCTTCCTATTGCTAGAAATGACTTACATTGTATCTTTCTAAAACGGTAGATTGTATTTTTTTAAGTATTTCTTTAGAACAAGCAGGGGCCGGCCCGCCATATTTTTTCGTATTGGTGTTTTTTATTGCAATTCGCTGACATTTGTTCTAACATGTTCTAAATTTTTTACTAGTACAAACTTTTTGTAGCTGTCTAAACTATAATTCGTTATTGCAAATATAACATCTTGTATTTGGTCTAAAATCTTTATAAGTCTGATACCAAAATGCAATCTAAGCAGCTTCTAGATTATTAGTATTATATTCTTTTAATAACCATTCTTTTTCTGGTTGATTTAATAATTCTATACGACATCTATTAAATCTATCCATTTTAAATTTTTCTTTTATCTAATTCATATGATGATTCATTGTTAAAGGATAATAAAATTTATAGTAAAAATAAACGGGAATTTTCCCGTTTATTTGTTGTTATATATTTATTTTCACAACCCACGAACTAAAAATCTGCGATAGTAGCAGTTTCTACCGAAAGATGCAGTTGTAGGCATTGCAGAAGAAACTTGAGCCATGCTTGAAACTTTGTTGATATCAGGATCTGCAAGCGGGTTAACTGCAATAGCATATCGGGTTTTGAATCCAATAACAGGTTGGAAGTTTTTCGGATCGGTTGCACGTAACGGAGTTAATGGAACGTATGGGCAATATACTAAACCGGTATCCATTGCACTTGAACCTTTATAACCAACGGTTACATAGTCAGTACGAGCGTAGTGGTCGATATACACTTTATATTTACCAGCTAATACACCCGCAAACATAGATTTGTTTGTGTCAGTATTTAAACCAGTTTGAGTACCTTGTACACCCCAACCGATGAATACATCAGTAGATGCTAATGCTTGAACAACGTTACGAGACGCGATAATAATATTACCAGCACCACGACCAGTTTGACGAGCAATTTCGTTTGCTTCTTTATCAATTTGGAACATCAATGCTTTGAAAGATTCACCCGCCCAACGTGCAGATTTAACATCTTTAGCATTTGTGAAATCAAATACACCAGCGTCAGTTCCTTCGGTTCTTGTGAAACCAGTTTTACCAACTTGAGCTGTTGCGTTAATCCATTGAATTACTTCACGGTCGATTTCTAACATGATTTCTTCAGCTAAGATATTAGATAATTCAGTATCAGCATCTAAACCATGAACAGCTTTTAAATCTTGCGCTAATTCAATTGAATATTGTGCTTTTAATTGACGAGATTTAGCTTCAACAGTTTGTTTGTCGATTCTTAAACTCATTTCATTCCAAGGGTTATTTGTTGAACCGTTGAAACCTTCTTGAAGTTCAGCAAGAGAAGTTGCCATACCTTCGCCGATTTCTACAAATTTACCTTCGGTAATTAATTTTTTAGCTTCATCTTCAGTTTTAGCATCTGGAGTTACAGCTTCAGTTACTTGGAAGAAACGTAATTCATCGCCGGTTTGGGCATTTTTGAATTCAACTTTAACTAAGTCACCAATGGTATATGCAACAACATCAAAATCTTTGATAGCTTTGAAGTTACCAGAGAATGAAGTTTGCGGAGCATTAGTTGGATGTTGAGCTTCAAACGCATTTTTATCTAATGGGTTGCTACCGTAAATTTTACGGAAAGTAAATACTTGGCCAGTTGATTGTGATAATGGTTGAACACCAGCGATATCAAATGCAATCATTTTTGGAATTGCTCTACGAACTAATCCCATGATTTGTGGACCAACGTTTACCGCAGCACCAGAATTTTTACCAGCTGCGATATTATCTGAATTATAACCAGCATCACCAGTAACAACAGCTTCAGAAATAGTTTTGAATTGTTGGATTACCATTGGATCTTGGTAAGCAGGATCATTTGCAAAGTCTTTTTCTTGGTTTTCAAAAATTGCAGCGATTGCTTCAGTTTTTGTTGGCATTTGTGGTAAACCTTCTGCGTTAATAAGTGGTTCCCATTTTTCTACTAATAAATTTTTATCCATTTAAAGATATTCCTATAAAATTGTTTTTATTATTTAATATTTATTTTAACCGCATTATCTTGAGAATTTAAGATATTGAGCGATCTGAGGGTTTACACTAGGAGCAGGTTTACCGCTGCCTGGTTCAACGTAATTTAAATTTTCTTTAACGATTTCTTTTTCTTCAGATTTTTCTTTTTCTTCATCAGAATCGTCTTGATCTTCATCAGATTCTTTTACTGATTTTTTTGATGTTGCTTCAACCATTTGAACAATAGTTCTTAATTTTTTCTCAACATTTTCATCAATCTAAATCTATTCTGATAAAGCAATCACTTTTTCAATTTGTGATTCAGTTAAATTTTTAGTAACTTCTTTGATGATATCTTTAACTTTAGATTCTTGAGCTTCTACAGTTAAACGTTTATTTTCTTTCATTAAAGAATCTAATTTTGTTTGAAGTTCATCACATTCTTGTTGAAGTTCTTCATAAACATCTACTTGTTCAGTTGGAACATTTAAGTTATGCTCAACAAAAACATTTGATAATGATTCAAAAATAGAATCAAATAATTTAGCTTTAAGACTGTTATCAATCGCTAATTTATTTTGTTCTTTCCATTCTCTTAAAAAATCATCAATATAAGTTTGAGTAGCTTCAGTTAAAGCTTCTTCACGCTCTTGATATTTAGCTTCAATCTATTCTGTGATATCTAAAACATCTTGAGTGTGTTTTTCTTCTAATTCTTTAGTTGCTTCTTCTAAAACAGATTCCTAAATCTGAATAGCTGCTGCTTGTACAGCGGTATCAAAAGTTACTTGAAGATTTTCTTTTAGTTCATCAGCTAATTCTAAACCTTCAAACAAAGATGATAATTCTACAGCAACATCCTTAGACTTTTCAGTGATAAGTGTATGTAAGTTTTCCATCTATAATTTCCTAAATTGTATATAATATTATTTAAAAGATTATTTCTGAAAGTGTTGTTTAACACGTTCAGCTAAAGATGTCATCTGTTTAGCATCTTCATTTTTCTTTTTAAATTTTTGTAATGCTTCTACGATAGTTTTCGCATGATCATTACCATTTGTTTTATTTATAACTTTTTCTGAAACAATTTTTTCTGAATTATCTTCAGATAGTTCTTTATGCTCTGTAATAGCTTTAACAAATGCATTTGGAGCACTTGGCCCCCAGACGATATCAACTCCAACTGTAAGTTTAAAACCGTCTTGTACTTCATTATATGAGCCTTTATTAACAACTCTACCAAGACCGCGAGAACTAACACCAGGAATCCAACCTGCACGAATTAATGCAGCAACTTTATCACCTTCTGCATAATCACCAGTAGCAACTCTTGCTCTACCCATTACATTATTACCTTCCCACCATAATTTTTCAATTACAAGACAGGATTTCATTGGGTCAGCGTATGGTCTAGCCGGGTGGTTTAATTCACCTAAAGATTGTCTTGGCGTAATTTGCTCTTTGATATAATTATCAACAGCTTTTTCAAGGATTCTTTTTGGATATAATCTTTTATTACCGTTAATAACATCTGCTTGCAGAAATACACCTTGGATATATAATGCTTTTGGGTCTAAGTCTTTTGCTTCTGTTAAAGAACTCATTTGTTCAGAATTTAAAACTTCTACTGGAACACCCCAGGATTCAATTAACAACTCTTCCATGATATTCCTTATAAACCAAATGCTTTACGTTTTAATAATGCTTTTCTACGTTTTCTTAATGCTTTTCTACCAATAGATGGATTTGCTCGTTTAGTTCTTCTAGTTTTTCTAGCAATTTCTCTACGTTTAGCTTTAGATAAACCTGTTGTGATAGTTGCCATACGTTCTCTGGTTTTTCTATCTTTAATTCTTCGAATCTGACCAGACGCATTTACTGTACGAACAAATTTTTCCTCGAGATATTCATCCTCAAGCATTTCATCAAAATCAGATGTACACTCATCTAAAGAATACCCGTTTACTAATTGATAGATAATAGTTCCAAGTTCAAACGAAGAATCTTCATTAATCATATTGATCTAAATATTTTCAATTTCTTCTTGATTAAAAGATTCTTCTAATGTAGAATAGTATTCAAACGCAGCGTCAAAAATATTTTCCTGCGTCATAATTATTATTCCTGTTCTTTGTCTTTAGAATCGTCTTTTTCTTTATCATCTTCAGGTTCATCGGTATCATCAGATTCATCTAAATCAACTTTTGTTTTTGAAGTGATTTCATCTTTAGCTTCTTTGAATAATTTTAAAAGGCTTTCTTCAACTAGCTCTTCCATTTTATCTTTAAAGCCAACGTAGTCTTTATTTTCTACTAATTGTACTAAATTCATTTTTATTCCTTATAATTAAGCTGGAATCCACCAGTCGATCTAGAAAGTCACATCGAAAGTTGCAATCTGGTTGTTGTTTTCCCAGTCCATTTGAATTTCTGCGATATTAGTTGGCCATACACCTTCGAAGTTATATGATTTTGTTTCTTTACCTTGACGATCGATAGCAGTAATTGTTGCTTGTTTTTTGTATTGAGCTGGGATATCACCTTGAATATCTTTACCAATCGCATGAGCTGAGTTTTGCCAATCAATTAATTGCTGACGAATATTATGATCCGCATCTACATAAACAGTTACAGTCCAATCTTCATAGGTTCTATCTCCGGCAAGATTAATCTTTTTATTCATATACGACAACGGAACTTTTTCTACAACTGCAACTGGGATCTAAGAAGCTTTAATTTTAAATTCAGTTTCTCTTCCAAGGAATGGAATTTTAACTTTAAAAAGATTGCTTCTTGCAACATCACCTGAGCTAAATGCTTTTGTAATATCTGTTACACTAAGAGCCATTATTTTACCTTACTAAAATAAGTTATTATTTTTATATTGTTATTTAATTTATTTATTTCAAATAAAAAGGCACCTAAATGGTGCCTAAAATAAAACAGGAATTATTTTGTTAATTCATTTTTTAACATTTCAATAGATTTAATTAATAACTAACAAATCTATGAAACATCTTCAGAAGCACCCACCAATTTAATATATGCTTTATTAACAGCTGGTGTCATTAAATCTTTATTTTGTTCATATCTATATGACGGGTAATAATTCTTATCTTTATCACCTAACACTTTATTAAGTTCTTTAGTTAATTCTTGTTCCGCATTATAATATTCAGTAATTCTTTCTTTAAATTTCGGAGAAAATTCATCAAGTTCCTTTGTAAAATTAACTTGTTTAACCCAATAATCAGATAGTCTTTGTGAATCAGACGAATTTTTAACTGTTTTTAAATTTGTAAGTAATTCATCCAATCTAAATTGTTTGCGATTAACTTTTGGCATATATTTAGCTAATAAAGTTTTGATAAAACTTTCTAAATATTGTTCAAGAGCAGCTTCGATTTCCTCTCGATGACTATATTTAGTGATATCCTGTTTAATTAAAGCTCTTGGGAAATCACCATCGTTGTAATAACGGTAATATGCACGGAATACAGTATCTTTTTTATTCATATCCCCTTTTGTGAGAATACCTTTATCATACATCCATGCTAGTAATTTATCAATTCTAGATAATTTACCAGACCACGCTCTACCTGAATATGTTGCTTCTTCAAGTAAACCAGAAATTTCACTTTGTTTACTTTCAACAATGCTCTTAATTTCTTTAATCTATGCGGCTTCTTTTAATAATTCACTTAATGTTTTCATAATATTATATTATTCCTAAATATACGGGTATTATTAATATTTAAATACCCGTTATAATTAATTAAATTTTCGCTGTTCCAATTAATTCTTGGAAATCTGCACCAGTAGCTGTAGCAATAAAGTTTAATTGAATAAAGTTGATTGATCTAGCTGGTTGAATCCAGAAACTAGCAACAAAATTATTTGAATCAATTACTTGTGGAGTATTATTTGTCTCATCACATTGGACTAAGAAATTATACATACCACCACGATCTTGAATTGTTCCTAAATATCCAGAAGCTTCTGTTCTGAAGCTATATCTAGTGAATTCATCATTAATTTCAAATTGTACTGATCTAGCCATTTTACTGATATTACGTTTTAACATATTAAAGAGTCTACGCACATTAATACGGTCAAACGGAGAAGCAATAGTTGTAGCAGTTTTATCACCATATAAAACGAATCCAGATGATGCAAAACCGCATACTGGGTTAACACCTTCAGTATACATACGATCTCTATGAGCTTCACGTGTTTCGATTGCTAATTTAATAACATTTTTCAACATACCACGTTTAAATCCAGCTGGAGACATCCATGGATAGCTAACATTATCAGTTCTTACGCATAAACCTGCAATATCACCCGCTAGAGGAATCCAACGGTTGATGCCGTTATATTTATCGTACTGATATTTTGCGTTGCCTATAATCACTGTATATGTGCTGTTGATATTCATATTATGTTCAACGATTTGATCATTATGGCCAATTTTTCTACCGCGACGCCATTCAACAATATTATCTGTTGCTTCACTTACAGATTTGTTCACGATAAGTTCTAATGGTGTATCAACGATAGCAAGACATTCCATTCTAGAATCTGCTAAAGCAGAAACATATTTTTGAACAGTTGATGCAACTTGAGCGCCTTCAGAAGCAACTGCGCCAGCAATTAATAAATCAATTTCAATATTTTCTTTATCAGAGAATAAATCCCATGCAGTCATCCAAGGTTTTGCTTCTGTTGTGTTGTTACCAGAATCACCACCGGATAATTCTAAAGAACCTGTAAATTTATTAAGATCATCTGAAATTAAGTAAACATAATCAGAAGACCCGTTTCTAAAATATAAATCAGCAGAAATATTATTACCGTATGTATCTTTTTCGGTTTCTTTTACCTAAAGAACTTTCTACTCAACTAATTGATCGCCTTTTTGGACAACAAATAAGAATTGATTCTCATTTTCTGGTCCAAAAGCAGAAGCAGCTTTAACATTTACTAAATATTGTTTACCTGATGGAAATGCATTTAATTTAACAGTTCCATTTACAGCTGTTTCATATTTAGCTTTGTTAATAACATGAATCACTAAATCATTACCAACTTCACCAGCATATTTAGCAACAGCAACTGGGATATTATGTTTAGTAAATTGATCTTTAGTTTCAGAAGTTAACAGAGTATCGAATTGGAATTCATTTTGAACTAAAATTGTCTATTTTTCTTCAATACCTAAACTTGTAATTTGTGCACCTGCACCACCTGCTAATGATTCGATTTTAACAGACCATTTTACTGGATCGAATTCAGCTAATCCTAGTTTAGCTTTAGTTTCAATAATTTCTTCAGATGGAATAAATGCTTTTTGAATTGCGCCATCAATCGAAACTTCAGTAACATAACCGGTTTTAGTTAATTCTTTTTGATCAAAAACTACTGTAATTTTATCACCAACTGAATATCCTGTGCCTGGATTTTGAATCACAAAGGTTGTTCTATTTGCTAATGCAGATGCATTTTTTGCTTTAGCTGTATCAAGTAATCTAACAGTTCTTAAATCATTACCGTCTAACAAGAAGTTCTATGCACAGAAAAATGACTATGCTGAATAATTATCTGGAGTTCCGTATTTTTGAACTAAATCTGTTTCATTTACTACTTGTTGAATAACGTTCGCAGGACCCCATCTAAATTTACCAACAATAGCAGCTGTACCAGTTGAACTTTCAGAGACATTATATTGTAATGATGTTTCTTTTGCGTTAATACCTGGGCTTAACATTGACATTATTTTATTTCCTTTACTTAAAAATTAGTACTAATTTTATTAATTATTTATAATGATTAGATAAAAAAAAAATAACTTAAGGAAAAAATATGAAAACACTAAGTGAATTATTAAAAGAATAGATTACTGATATCACCGATGACAAATTAAACTTAACTGAAGCAAACGCCGAAGAATCTAGAGTTATTTCCGCTGTGTCTAAAGACGTTCAGAAAAAAAGTTTAGAGAAAACTAAAAGCAGTAAAAGCAAAATGGTATGGCGGCGATACGATGGGCATTTTATTCTAGGAATAGCAACCTATTCAAGGATATACTCTCGGATTTTTAGTTGTATTGGAAAGAGAAAAACACGGCGATTCATTTGAAGTTAAAGATGAATATGTTGGCGCATTTAGCGACAAGCTATATACAGATGGTGCAAAATAGGTAAATTTATTAGGATCATTTTAGTAGTATTAATTAAAAAAAAGGGCTTTCGCCCTTTTTTTTACGCAATTTTTTGTAATTCTGCTAAAGATTTTGCAAGATATTCTTTGTTAAAATTAGCGTTATTATATTTAGATACAACATTTACGTATGAATTTAATCTATAAGTTACATCTTGAATAGCGCTAACTTCAGCTTGAATTTTCTAAAAATCCAATTTCCCATCGCCGTTTAAGCTTTGAGCTAAAATTTTATCAAATTCAGATTTAATCTTTTCTAATCTAGCATCAATTTTATTTTTAACTACTTTCTTAGCAGCTTCAACTTTTACTACGATATCTGCTGGTAAATTTGCTCCGTTTGATAATGGTTTATTTGCACTTCTAGCTATAGATAAATCTTCTCTATTCTTATCAACAGTTAAACCTTTAATAGCAATTTGAAATTTTCCAAATTGATACAAATCATATAAAAAGTGTTCAACTTTATCAGCAGCATGACCGGGTGCAATTCTTATAATGTCTTTATACATTGGAATTTTTGTTTTACGATTGCTACCAATTTGTTTATTAATGGTGGCGATGTTTGTGTTCTAGAATCTTATGCTTACATCGGTTTCACTATAGAGAGTATCTCTTTCTGCAAATAATAATGGTTCATCATTAACTTCTAACCAAATTACAGCATAAGGCTGATTTTTCGATAAATATTTTCTAAATACTCCACTAGCTTGTTCAGCACTACTAATTAAGCCTTTTTGAGCCAAAACAACAACTTTAGACCCTTCACCAGCTTTAATACCAGAGTTTTGCCCTGTTGATTATTTTTTTAATGAACGCGGTAAATCGTTAAATGAATTGATTGCTTCTTCAAAAACTTCAATCTATTCATAAACTAAATTTTCAGCTGTTTGACTAGCAAGTTGCTCTTCAATTAGTTGAGATAACGTTTTTCTCATTTTTTTATTTCCTTAAAAATATATTTTTAATTTATTCTTTATTGAAAGAACTCTAAATTTCTTTCTTTTTAATTATAGTTTGTTCTTCAGATTTTTCTTCATTATCATCTGTGCGTTCTTCTTGATTATCATGATCGTCGCTATCATCAAAATCATCCGAATCAGAATTATTCTAAGAATTGTCAAAATCATCTGAATCGCTAGAACCATCATCATATAAACCAAGTTTTTTCTCTTCTTTAATAGCTTCTAATTGTTCTTCAACTTCATCTTCTGTCATATTAAAGATATTTTTATAAGCAAATCTATATGAGAACATTTTTCCTAAATAATTCTCAATACCTTGCAATGTTTGGAATTTTTTATCTAAAACTTCTAGTAATTTCATTTCTTCAAAAAATGAATCTTTTGCGAACACAAATTTAATTTTAGATTTATTTTCTTCCCATTCTTCTTGAGTTATAATTTTCTTAATAACAGATTGAGTTTCTAAAGGATCGAAAAATATTTTACTAAATTCTTGCTGTAATTGATTTACAAATTTCTAGAACGATAATTCATCACGAGTAATTTCAGAACCATTAGTAAACATTGACTGATTTTGGGCATTTGGGATTCTAGATAAAGGAATACGCAATGCTTCATATAATTTTTGAGAAATCCATTCTATATCGCCGGTTTCCCCAAGTTGTTGAGCCCCAGGCAAAGCTTGAACTTCTGTTTTTGCATTACCATCTCTACGAGTTAGCCAAAAATCTTCCATCATGTTCATGTTATTATACTGATTGCTAACTGTGCCATCGGTTGAATTATAAATAGTTCTGTTTTTTACAGATTGCATAATTCTGTTAACTTGTTCTTGCGCTTTAGCTGGAGGTAAATTACCAACATCAATATAAAATACTCTTCTTTCCGGTGCTCTCGCAATACGATAAATAGCTAAAGCATCTTGAAGCATATTCAACATATTAGATAATTTAATTGCTCTATGTAAATATCCGATTACTTGGTCGCAATTATCAGTTAATCCCGAATGAGCATATACAACTGACTTAGCAGGAATTTTTAATTTTTGTTGTAATGATCCTAACGTACAATTAGAACATTTTGAATCAAGTTGATCATCATATACAAAATATTCAACTAATCCAACAATTGCATCAACACCAGCACCTGTTGATTCTTTTAAGATATCCCTAAAGAATTGCATCTTTTTAGGATTTAATAATCTCAATTCAGCGATACCATCCCTTTCATTTTTACTTAAAATTTTATGGAAGTATAATCTAGAATCAACATACCATTTTCTAAATAACTTAGCACCGCTTCTATTAAAATCATACAGATCTAAAACAGTTTCAAATTCTTCAATAATTTTTTCTTTGATATTATCAGAAAAATTTGTTTCGTCCAAGTCTATTTTAACTGGGCTAACATTTGGCTATAAAACAATCGCTTGATTTACAATTTCGTCAATCGCATTATCAACTTCTGGCATCAGCGCTGTTGTTCTGTATTGGTCAATTAATTGTGCAACGTTAGCTACTTTATAATTTTGCATTAGATACTGATTCTAGAAGCCAAAATAGGTATCATAATGATATTGAGCAGCTTGTACTTCTGTTTCAATAGCACCGCCAACATTTTCTGGAGCAGTAAACTATTTTTGAACATTATCTTCAATATGATCGATTTCTTTCTGTTCTTGATCTAAAAACCATTTACCAAAGATTTTTTCAAGCATATTATTATCTCTTATTATTTCTCATTTATTAATTTATTTATTGCAGATACTAAAAAGGCCAGAAATTTCTGGCCTTAAAATTAATCACCTGTTAATTCATATTCTAAAGTCTGAGATTCATTTACATTTTTTATAAAATATGTAATTGTAACTAGAACAGAATTTGTGTCATATTTTGCTTCGGTATTAACAGTAACATTTTGAACTCTTGGCTCATATTTTAAAATAGCTTCTTGAATAGATTGCTAAATTATGTAAGTTGTTCCAGAATCCATGTTTTCAAATAATGCATCTGGTAAATTACATCCAAATTCAGGATCTAAAGGGCATTCACCTTTTTTTGTTAGAATAATACCAGATATCTATTGTTCGATCTATTTCTAATCTTGAACTATACTGATATCACCCTTTAGTGAAGGGATAAAATCGCGATGAATATCAGTATACTTAGCATCTGTTACTAATTTTCTTTTATATTTAAGATTGCGTATCATTCTTTCTTGGTCCTAGATATTCATCGCCTTTAAATATGTACTTGTCTTCTTTTAACATATTCTTAGCAATTTTAATCAATTCAAAAATGTCATATTTAACTACTTTTTTATATTTAGCTGCTTTTTCTTCTGCTTTCATTTTTCTTTCTCTCCTCCATATCTCGTTTATAAGATGCTACTATAAATCCAGTTTCATAAGGTGCCATATTTTCATATGTAATCCAATCTAGATAACCTTCTTTTGCTAATGCAGTTGCTGTATTATAATAGCTAAGATATAACTAGGGTTGAAAGATTACCTAAAAAAATTCTCGAGACCTTTAAGCTCGATTTTTTTCTTATGCCCACATTTAGGACAAACAAATGGAATAGCAACTATAATAAATGGTTTAATTAAATCCATCGCGGCTTGGCTTAACACACCCGGTGGTAATGTATCAATAATAAATTCTTGGTCTTCTTTATCTAATGATTCAAATAAATCTTTACCTTGATCATCAGATATTTCATAAATACACTAGTTCACTAAATTTGCAATAGCTAAAAATTTTGCAGACGGATCTTCAATTTGTAGATGTTCCATGAATTGAATGTATTCAATGAAATTTGGATATCTGAATTTAACATTAAAATTATCACATTCATAAACAAGATCTTGAATATTTTGTACTTCAATTCTGTCTAAATCAATAACAGAATTTACTTCTCCATCGCATTTAACAATTACTTTTTCATGCCCCTCATTTTCAACTTCAGTTTCATGCCCACATGATAAAGTAATAGGTAATTTATTCTAATAGCTATTAGCTACTAAATGTAAAAATACTCTATGCAATTCAAAATAAGGAACCTAATTTAAATCAAAATCAACCGGTTCAAGAATCTATTCATTTAAAACATTAATTATTTCCTTATAAATCATATCTTTATCTTCAGAAATCTATGCAGATAAAAGACGTTTCTGATATTTGTTTGGATAATTTTTTAATGTTAATTTTCTACCATCTAGTAATGTTACATTAAAAATTCTAGATGCTTCATATTTTTTCTAATATTTTCCCATTATTTCATTAACTCTAAAACTTGAATATACTTATCATAACTTATTTGGTGTTTAATTGATTTAATAATCCAGTTTGTGCTATCATTTTTATCAATAACACCATTACGATCAATTCTAACAATTTGCACTATATCACCAGGGCATCTCATTACATCACCAGGCGTTTCTGCATAAGCAAATGTTGTATATGTAGTATCTTCGTAGATCTGATTTGTTACATTAGTTTTTATCTAAGTATTATTCATTTGTGTTCCCATTAATTTCCACTCTGTCGCGTAATTTAAAGGAACAAAAACTCTATTATTCTATTGACCAATTAGGTCATTCTCAAAGTTATATGTTTGGTCTGTAACAGAGTCCATTTTTTCATCGTTACCAGATTTTCCTAATGCAAATTCTGATGTATTAAGATTAACAACAAAAGGCTAAACCGTTTTTCCTTTTAATTGTTTTTTAGTATCAACTTGTTGTTCAACTTCAAATCTCTAAATAATACCGTGTTGAAATAATGACTATGCACTATTTTTCATTAACATCAAAATATGCTTAGGATCTTCTTGTATTAATGACTTATTGGATTTAAAATTTAACCCGTTTTTATCATCCCAAAAATAAAACAAAGAACTATAAGTGCTAGAACCTTGTGCAACAGAATTATGAACCCAATAATCAATAATCCATTCACAATTTCTCTACGGGACATTTAAAGGTCTCTAAAATAAACTGTCTTCAAAATGTTTTTCATATTCACATTTAACTTGATTACCAGAGAACCCACGTTCAATTACAGCACATACTTGTTCTAAACAGTCTTTACTAGAAATATTATCAAAAACTTTTGAAAAATAAACTAACTTTCCAATTACATTATAAGGAGTTGTACATCTTATCGTAACACATTGTCGTTGGTTATCATCTACATATTTCTCAGCATCAATAGTCTGAAATGGTTTTACATAGTTTTCATTTTCTTTATTCAACGCACTTTTAAAACCAACAATAACAATCTCATTACCAGTGATCTCTTTATATAAAGTATTATCTGGGTCTAACACGGTTAAATTCATCTACTATGAATAATTAGGCTGATTTAATCCTTCATAAATTTCAAAAGAAACTAATGATCCTGCTAAATTAAATTGTTTTCCAGTTGCAGATGAACCTTTTGTGAATAATGTAATTACACCTATACCAGGAGCCTACGGCTTCGTTGACATATCATCTACCTTTTATTCTATCTTTATTTGTATTTATTAAGATAAATATTTATAACAAAATAAAAATAAATAGGGCTTAATTTAAATGGAGAATCAAAATAACGGATTTTTCCAAGGACAAGTAAACGCATTAAAAGATGTATATAAAAAGACAGATGCAAATCAAGTCCTTAATAAAATATTAGAAAAGATTTAGTCGTTTGATGGGTTTGCACAAGGGACTGAATTAGGCGATACTTTATCTGGTATTTCTAATTTAGCAAAAAATATTACTGCTCCTTTCAAATCTATTACTTCCGGTTGGAACTCATTATAGAAATCATTTAAAGATTTTAAATTGCAGCAAAATACAGACAAAAAAGATGAACCGAAACAAGAGGCTGGAGTATTCCCTGATAATGATTACGCAAAAGATGATTAGATTATTGATTTAGGTGATCACCTTAAATCTTTAATTAATAAAGAAGATCACAATTTTGAATTATTAGAAGAGAGAATTGGTGAACAAAAATATTTTCTTGAGGATATTTCATCTACAGTTGGTTCATTAATTTATGGAACAGATGCTATTGTAGATCAATTAAGAAAAAACCAAAAGAACACAAAGGTTTTTCAAGTATCTAAAAAGGAGATGACATTAGCAGAAAAGGCTGAATTGGGACAATCTGCTACTCAAATTGGATTACTCCAATAGATTAAAGATAATCTAGTTCAATTAGATACTGATTTAAACGAAGATCTTGCTGATGCGATTCAATAGAATAAAGATGATTTACACGTTGAACCTGATGCAGATTTTATCAAAGAACAGCCGGAAGAAAAACCTGATAATAAAGATAAAAAAATAAAAAAAGACTCTGAAAAAGATAATAAGAATAAAGCATTAGCTTTATTAACTAGCATCAGTAAATCTATTTTCCAAGGAACTAAATTTTTATTATAGATGGCAAGAGCCGCTGTTGTGGCTGCGGTTAAAACAACATTAATTATCGGTGGTATTTTAACAGCTCTTGTTGCAATAGATTTTCTTCAAGCATTAATTAGGACAAAATAGGATGAACTTGTTGAATGGTTTGATTCCTTTAGAAATTGGCTTGGAGATAAATGGGATAAATTCAAAGAAAGTATGGCATAGTTTTTCCAAAATTATATCGAAAAACCATTTGATGTATTAATTTATTGGAATAAACAATTAGATGCCGGTATCGTTAAATTAGGAGCAACAATATTAGATGGAATTGCTAATATAGTAAGTTATATTCCAGGTTCTGGAGATGCTGATCAAAAATTAATGCGTATTGCAGCTCAAATGAGAACTGATGCTGATTTAGATTTACAAAAACGTTGGGATGAATTTGCTAAGAAAAATGGCGAAGATTCTGCTAAAGAATTATTAGGTAACAGGGATGAAGTCCAGGAATATAAAATGGACGAATCTTCTAAAGATAATTTATCAAAACAAGCAGAAGAAGATAAAGATAACAAAACCCAAGTAGTTGAATTAAAAGATGGATTAAAAGTATCAGTAAATTAGGATACAAAAGATCTTGAAGAAGCATTAAGACAATATTAGTCATAGAACGATGAAGTTGCTAAACAAAATAGAGAAATTATCGAAAATTTGTTATCAGTTAAAAAACAACGTGATGAATACGTTAAAGAAAAAACTGATGATAAAGAATTCTCTTGGTTAAGAACAAAATGGAATGAACTCTGGGATAATGAAGAAGAAAATAAAAAGAACCAAAAAGAAGTTCAAGAATTAAAAGATCAAGCAACGAAAGATTTTAATGAAGAATATTTAAAAGATGGAATTAAAATTGATAGTGGTGAAAAAATAAAATCCCAGATTTCTGAAAAAGAAAGACAAGAATATGACTTGTATGATCCTAATATGCAAATGTATAGAGCTCAACAAGATTTCTTAGCTAGTCAGAAAAAAGAGTCTAAAAATAATGTACAAGTTAATAATCAAAATAATAACACAAACATTATTAATCAGCCATTAACTACTGCAAATCCATTAAATCATAAAAGATCAAGAACTAATATAGGTCAAGAATAATGAGTAAATTAAAAGCAATATTAAAATCAAGTTAGTCTTCCTAGATTAGGAATTTAACTTCTGGTAGATTAAAAAATATTATTGGTCCTAAACACGGTCAAATGCAAAAATCGCAATTCCCATACGATTTATTAACAAGCCCTAATTATCGTTAGGGCATTGTATGCACAGCATACCAATTAGAAAATAGAACAAGAGATGCATTATATAGTGATAGAAACTAGATTTTAAAATCTTAGTCTAAAGCTTTAGATAACGTATTTAAAAATAAAACAAATACAAATGCATTATGTAATATTTTTCTACCACCATCTAGAACAACAGTTGACAGTCATTCATTATCATATTCAGAAGGTAAAGATGGCTGGTTAGCAAACTTAAGATCTAAAGGACTAGGCGGTGTAATCGGTTCATCTGTTTTTGGGGTTATAGATGAAGTAACTGGTGGAATCATGCAAGATCAATATGGTGAAACTGTTGATAAAAGAACTAAATTAGTTTTTAATGATTCAGAACCAAGACAAATGATTTATCTTAATACATTTACTTTCAGAAATATTAATGACTTAATTGCATTTGCTGAGATCTATTATTTGTTTACATTTTTAGCATACCCATAGTTAGACACTAATGGTGGTCATATCGGCGATGTTATTCAAGAAATTAGTAATGAATATAAAAAATTATTAAACGGCGAAGTTGTTAATGGCTTTGGCGCTAAAGGGGTTGGAGATAAATAGATTTTAGCGAAAGGGATTGAATAGTTAAAAGATTTCTCTGTAATCAAGGTTCCTCCTGTCTGGAAAATTCAAACATTTACTAAACAGCAAAGTAATTTATCTGCGGGAAGTTTTTCTGTAAATGCCGGAAGTATTATTCCTCAATAGACATTTGGTCCTGCTGTTATTACAAGTATCAGATTTAACAAAACACCGAACTAGATGTTTCAGTCATTCAGAGCATTCCCAAACGATCCAGTTTAGGTTGAGATGGAAATAACATTCAGAGAATTATTCCCATTAAGAAATTCTCAAATTTTCGATTCCGTGCAATAACGCATAAGGATTATTATAATGTAGATTAAAAATGAATTATAGAAATATGGAGGCGGATTTAACGCCTTTATTCAAAGAGCTCATAAAGAAGATGTTCAAAGACAAAATTTGTTCTAGGTATTTTTTACAAAAATACCAGATGTTGTTATGGATCCTAATTCTGTAAATGCAAGATATTCAACATCCGGAGCTACAGGCATCCTCTAGAACATCGGCAATGCAGTGAATAATGTTGTTAATAGAATTACATCTAACCCATTAGGAAATGCTTTAGCAAGCTTTGGATATGATCTAGCACGTAAACACGGTGTATTCAGAAAAGTATATGGAATTTTCTAGCCAGGTGCTATTGATACTATTTTCGGAACATTAGCAACTGGTAACTTAACAGCATTAGGCGATTATTCTAAAATGCAAGAAACAAATATTGCTGTTCATAATATTTAGTTACCTGCATCAGAAATCAATTATGAGCCAGAAGAGAATCACCGCTTAAAATAGATTTAGCCTCAAACAAAATAGGAACAAAAATTCTAGGTAACATTCAAAAACTTTTCTTCTAATAGGGATTATGTTTACTTTAAAGCATGGGTGGATTCTGTTATTGATGAGTATGGATATCAAAATTTCTTAGAAGATATTGAAACTAATATAATCGTTTATACGCATGATAGAAATGGCCAACCAACATCTGTTCATTATCTTTATGGGTGTGTTCCAATTTAGGTGTAGGCATTAGAATTTTAGTATGAAACTTCAGATGTTAGTACATTTACTGTAGATTTCTTTGTCCGTCATCATAAAGTAAATAATGTTGGTATAAGTAAAAAACAATATTCATAGACAATTGATAAATTATTAAGTGGGTTATTATAATGTAGTAGACAAATTTAAGTATAAGCACTAATTAGTTATTTGCTGATTTTAATAATTAGGTTGTAATAACAAATTTATCAAAAGAATTTAAAAAACCAACAGATGGTCATTTATTTTAGGTTAAACAATATAAAATAGTTCAAGATATTATTGATAGATACCGTTTACAACCTATTGTGATTAATGATTCGGATAGACCTGAATATATTGCCTATAGACTTTATGGATCAGTTGAATATTTCTGGGTATTATTAGTTTGTAATAATTTATTAAATCCATATTACGAATGGATAATGCCGCAAGAATCTTTATACGAATATTGTAAACAGAAATATAAAAATTTTCCAGAGAAAGAAAATACAATTTATTATCATAGAAACGATAAAAATCAAAAATTTTATAATGTTGAAGAATACCCTAAAGATTCTAAATTATGGTATGATAAATTAGATAAGCATCATGAAAATTTACAATATAAAGGAACAATGATTCCTATTACGTATCTTGAACATGAAATTGAATTGAATGAAGAGAAACGTATTGTTAATGCATTAGATCCTAATGATTTTCCAGCGTTTATTCAAGATTTAATTCAAGAAGGGGTTTTATAGCAAAAATGATTAAATCAGAGCAAATAACATATTGGTTCGGGGTTGTTGAAGATATCAATGACCCGATGCAATTAGACCGAGTAAGAGTTCGTGTTTATGGGGCACATTCTGCAAATAAGTAGATTTCTGATATCGATGGAACCCCAACGGAACACTTGATGTGGATGAATACTATTATGCCAGTTACTTAGGCATAGTTTTCTGGGGTTGGCCAACGTCATGGATTACTTCCAGGTTCATCCGTTTTTGGAATGTATATCGATCCAGAAATGCAAACCGGTGTTGTGATGGGTTAGATGCAAACTCAAAACTCTCAAAAAGACCCAAATCAAGGGTTTTAGGACCCATCTGGAACTTTTCCATATAATAACTATAAAGGACAAAGTTCTTTACCAGAACGTGCTAGAGGCATTGTAGATGCAACTGAATTATTAAGACAATCAACATCTGGTGGTGCTGGGACTTATGTTCCTGATTTAACAAAACCTGGTATTGAAGATTCATCTGAAAAATTTAAATTAGCAGATATTCTAAAATGTGAAGAAGGCGCTAAAGTTCAGCCATATAGAGATTCACGTGGGTTATGGACAATTGGTATAGGTCATTTAATTTCAGCGAATGCTGCATTGTCATTAGATGGCGCATGCCAAATATTTTAGAAAATGATCGGTAGAACATTTAGGCCAGGCGATTCAATTACAAAAGAAGAGATGTTTAATTTGTTCAAAGAAGATTTAGTTAAACATGAGGCAGCTATTGATAAATACCCACAATTAAAAATGGTTTATAATCAATTAAATTTGCCGAGAAAAATGATGCTTATTCAAATGTGTTTTCAAATGGGGAATGCTGGGGTTGCTAAATTTAAAAATACATTACAAAAAATGAGTGCTCAAGATTGGAGAGGTGCCTATGAAGGTTTATTAGCATCAGCATGGGCAAGCCAAACACCAGCTAGAGCTAAACGTGTTGCGGCAGTAATGTATGAAGGCAATTTAGAACCGTATGTTGGTTATATGAAATCCCACGGTTTTTAGCCAAATTCATAATAAGGAATAACAATGTAGATCAGTTTAGAACAAGTATTATCTACTATAGATACAACAAAAAATACAGTAACTGCGGTCAAAACAGTATGTAAGAATCATGAAAAATATACTAAGCATATTAAAAATGAATAGCTAAAGAAAAATGTTAAAACAACAGCAGAAACAATGCTTTAGTATATCGGTACTTGTGAGCAATTTGTCGATGATACTGTGGATTAGGTTAAAAAACGATTTGATAAATTACAAAAAGATATTTTTGGCGTTAATTAGACGTATGGTAAATGGTTAGATGAATTTAATTAGTGGTTAGGAATCCCGGATTTAGAACAACAGCTAGTAAACGAACGTTTATCAGCATTTGCTCAAGAATTTCCAAACAGTTCTCAATATTATCAAGGATCATTAACTGATAGAATTAATTTATATATTCAGGCTATTAGCAGAAAAATGGAAGAATTAATTCAAAAGTTATATGATACAGTTCAAATATGGGTTGAAGAACAAATTTAGAAATTAAAAGAATTCATTGATCCTTACTTAAAGCAATTAAAAGACTTTGGTAATGAATTAATTGGGTATGTTGATAACTGGCTTGGTGAAATTGCAGATTTAGATGTTTTCAAAAATGCAAAAGATATACTAAAAACCGGTTATGAAATAGCTCAAGATATCATGAAAGAACTTGGGTTAAATCCACCTCAATTTGATTCCATACCAGATATTTTTGGAACAGGAAATTCTACTGATGTTAAATTAAAAATTGATGACGCAAAAACATTTACAGAAGGATTATTTTCTGGTCAACCAGATCCTAGATCTGCATAGTTCACAGCAAAACCAGGTTCAGGCGCATTAGAAACAGATAAAGGTGGCGCACCGTTATTTGAAACTCCAAAATCTGCTTATAATACAAAATATACAAAATAGTTTCCAACTGTTACACCCGGCGGTCACGTTGAAGATAAAGACGATACTCCAGGATCTGAAAGATATTATAGAGCCCACCCAACAGGTACTTTTACGGAAGAATAGCCTGATGGCTCAAAAGTAAACAAAATCGTTGGTAATAAGTTTGAGATTATTGAAAAGAACGGTAATGTAGAAATCAAAGGTGATTGTAATATTATCATCGGCGGCAATGCTACAATAAATGTTGCTGGGAATTAGAATATTGTTACCGGTAGAGATTCTATTCAAATGGTTAAAGGAAATGCTCTGCAAACTGTTTTAGGCAATTTAGATCAAAAAGTAAATGGTAATGTTAATCAGTACATTATAGGAAATGTGAAATAGAAAATTTCTGGAAATGTAGATCAAGGAATTACTGGTTCAGTTAACCAAAAAATTGATGGAAGTTCATGGCAATATATTAAAGGAAGCTAGGAACAAGTTATTGATGGTAATTCTAAACAATATATCAAAGGAAATTCTGAGCAATTTATTGATGGAACATGTTCGCAACAAATTAAAGGGACATTAACACAAAAAGTTCAAGGAGATGTTACACAAACATTATCAGCAAATGTTAATGCAAAAGTAGGCGGGAATTTTGATTTGAATATTTCTGGGTCATTTAATGTTAAATCCTAGTAGTGTACTATGACATCATCAGGCGAAACCACAATCAAAGGTTCTAGAATTTCTCTCAACTAAAAATAAAGCCCTTAATTGGGCTTTTCATTTAACAAGAAATACTTAAATGTTTTATAATTATTAGAAATCGTTCTTAACGAATTTTGCAAAAATTTAGATTCAAGCTCATTACATAATTGAATACTACAGATTTCATCGTCATTAAATTCTAATCCATCATCTGAAGTAAACGTATTTCCATTAGGATAACAATCTCTAATTATAGTACCATCATACAATTTAATATTATATTGCATTTTGTAACGAAGTTTATGTTCTGTGTAGTCAACCCAAATACCGATATCAGAAGGTAAATGTGTTACTCTTTCCATAGGTAATATTACAAAATCTTTAATTCTGCTTTTTGTAATAGCAGTAAATGGTAATACACTATGTAAAAGAAGCATATCCGGTTTTTCTTGATAGCCAATATATCTAACTTTAAAATAAATAGTTTCTGGTAACGATCCATCTGTACTTATGTATTGATGATTTAACACAGAATTGATTTGATAAAGATCAACATCCGATATCAATTCTAAAATTAAGTTATTATGATTATCAGATGATTTAATTCTAAAGTATTCGTTTTTCATTTATAGTCCCTTTATCCTTATTTGAATTAGTTGGCTGGAAACCAGCCAACGGAGCAAGCTCCAATCTGTTTATTCTAGATTTTTATTTCTAAAATAAACTAATAGTTTCCTATAAATTAAGGTTTATCTCTTTTCTATATATCTAACCCAACCGGCAGAACTTAATTCTTATTATACTAGCAAAAATGCACTTTTTAACTTCTATTAAGTATCTTGTTGATTTAGAAAGGAATAAAGTTGATAAGTGATAAATTACACTCAATAAAGTATTGATATTATTAGACTACCGTATAATTTATTGGTTAATTTTAATTATAATACTATTTTATGGTATTGTACTTAATTTATTTTATATCAAAATATCTCACCAGTAACACCAGAATGCATTTTTTGATTTAATCTGATAAATTATATCAGTTAAGTATAAAAATTCATCTGAGATTCATTTATAAGATTTTATAAATTCATGAAGTTATTTTTTAACTAAAGTTTGTTATATTTTATTTAGAATAATTAGAATTATGACTTATACTAAAATGCAAAAAGATTATAAGAATTAGAGAAATTTTGTAGATAATGAGAAACTGTATAAAGTTTTCTCGGATTGGAAAGAAAAATTAGAGATAGATCCATAGACAAGAATGCCAGAATATATTGGCAAGTGTATCTTAACGATTGCAAATGGATTTGCTCATTATTATAAATTCAGAGGATACTCTGATGCTTGGAAAGAAAATATGATCGGCGCAGCCATTTATAATTGTGTTAAGTATGGAAAAAACTTTGATCATAAAAAGTACAAAAATCCACATAGTTACTTAACGCAAATTTGCTACATGGCATTTATTAATACAATCCCTAGAGAACAAGCAGAAAACGCTGTTAAATGGAGAATGTTATTAGATATCTCTGGTGAAATCGATGATGAAGATTTCCAACAATATATTAATCAGCCATTTTTAGATGATGTTTAGGAAAAACTTGAAAAGTTTGAAGAATCATTAGATGCTAAAAAATCTAAACAACAAAAAATGCTTCAAGATATGAAGAACAAGTATGTTCCTAGACATAAAGAAAATATTTTAGGGATTTGATTATGTTCACAATTATTGATGTAGATCAAATCGTAAAAAATTAGAATGGTGACAAAAGAGTAATTCCATATCTTATTAAGTTAGAATTGCTCTAGAAATAGTTTAATATTGATATTAATTACAAAGACATAGAACATCAATCTTTTGAAAGTAATTTGTGTTATTGTAAAATAACAGATAGATTTTATGCAGTATTTCAGGAATAACAATGAAAGAACGTCGATTATCAAAATTTAAAACAAAACTAAAATTAAAATCAATGCTAAATCAGATTCAAACTGCTTGTAAAGAAGATAATATTCAGAAGTTTGAATACTCATTAGTAAATGTATTAAAAATTGGTGTTGGGGTTTCACTTAACCTTAATAAAGGTCTAAATATAGAACAGCCAGCATATAAGAAAATTGTTCAGTTTGTATATCAAACATTAAAAGATTACAATCCTAAACATATTTCTGAAGTTTATTTTAAAGAATTTGAAGAAGCATTTAAATTATATGAAAAACCAGAAACCGAAAACGATTAAGTGTTCTGAAAATATTGCATTAATTGGGGACTTACATTTAGGGGTATCAAAAGATAATCCATGGACTGAAGAGTGTATTTACAATTCTTTGAAATATTTTACGGATTATTGTAAGTCAAATGGGATTGATACGATTATTCAGACCGGGGATTTTTTCGATAATCGTAAAGCAATTTCTCACCGAACAATGGAATTTAATCGCGAAAAAATTGTTCCATTATTTGATGGATTAACTGTTTATATTCCAGTTGGAAATCATGATTTACATTTTAAAAATCAGATATTACCTAATTCTCCAACAGAGTTATTAAGTAATTATGATAATTTTAAAGTTATAAATGAGCCAACTACATTTAAATTTAATTCATATTCATTTGATTTAATTCCTTGGATTTGTCAAGAAAACGAACAACAAATTTTTGATTTTATTAAAAATAGTGATTCAGATTTTTGCGTTGGGCACTTTGAATTAAATGGATTCTATTATTATCGCGGGTTAAAATCCCATGGTTTAGAAACTAATTTTTTGGAGAAATATAAGTATGTCTACAGTGGTCACTTCCATACAATTAGCAGTAATTCTAATGTATTGTATTTGGGAACTCCTTATACAATCACCTCCGGTGATGCTAATGATCAAAGAGGTATTTGGATCTTTAATACCAAACGGTATTCAGATGTCCAACACCACGCACAATTTATAAGTAATCCAGAAACTTATCATTATAAATTATTTTTATCTGATACATCTAAGATTGATCTTAATGATATTCAGCAATATCAAAATAAAAGTGTTGTTGTTATGGTCCAAGATTATTCAGACAAAAAAGAACTTGATAAGATCTTAACTAAATTCGAAGAAGTATGTTCATCTTTCAAATATCAGATTACTTATGAAGCATTAGAATCTTCTGAAGAAATTGCAGATAATTTTGAAGATACTCAAAAAACGATGGATTTAGTGAAAGAAGAAATTTATAAATTAGATGAGCCAGAAGAACAAAAAGAATTATTATTAACTCTGTTTAATCAGTTATACACCGAGGCATTACATCAATGATTGTTTTCAAAAAATTAAAAGTTAAGAATTTTTTATCATTTGGAAATAATGATACTGAAATTGATCTCGAAAATTATAAATTGAATTTAGTAACTGGTTCAAATGGTGCTGGTAAAAGTTCTTTATTAGTTGAAGGTTTAACATACGCATTATTTGGTCAGCCATTTCGTGATATTAAGAAAGGCCAACTAATTAATTTTATTAATGACAAGAATTCTGTGGTTGAATTAGAATTTTCTATTAGCTCAGATGAGTATAAAATTATTCGCGGTCAAAAGCCTAATATTTTACAATTGTTTAAAAATGATGAATTAATTCCAGAATCAGCATCTGTTAAAGATTTCCAGGAATACATTCAGTCAGAAGTATTAAGAATGAGTTTAGCTTCATTCAAACAGCTTGTAGTGCTTGGTACAGCAAATTTTATTCCGTTTATGCAGTTATCATCGGCTAATAGAAGAAAGCTTGTAGATGACCTTCTAGATGTTTCTATCTTTACTAAAATGGATCAACTTAATAAAGGTAGCATTAAAGAAATTAATCAACAGATGAATGAGAATTTAATTAAACTAAATTCTCTGAAATCAGAACTTACAGCATATACGCTTTTATTAAAAGAAAAAAATAATTCAGTTTTTTCTGATAAAGAGCAACTAGAGCAAAAATTAATTGAAAAGAAAATTTTTGCTAAAGAATTATTAAGTAAAATTAATGAATTAAAAGTTAAAGTAGAAGCATTAACGAATTTAATAAAAGCAAATGATGTGGTTGAAACGATTAAGAAATTAGATAATGTTTCATCTGTTTTAGCAAATAGAATCGCAGTTAATACACAAAAAATTCAAGAAACCTGTGAAAAAGATTTTTGTTTAAGTTGTCAACAAAAAATATCTGAAGAACAACGTTCATTTATTATTAAAGGAATTCAATTAGAAATTGATAATGATACTAATAAATCAAATCAAGTTCAAGAAAAATTGAATTCTATTATGGATGAATTAAAAATTCATAAAGAACGTCAGACAGAACTATCAGATCATAATCTAAAATTAGTTGAATTGAATACCAAATTTTCCACAGCTATTCAAGAAGTAAAACAATTAACTGAAGAATTGAATAAAGAAACTATTGTAGATTCATCTGTTCAAGATAAAATAAATGAGTTAAATACATCTATTTCAGAATTAGAATTATCCCAACAAAATTGGTTTAATGAAAAATATTTGAGAACAGTTTTATCTACTTTATTAGTAGATTCTGGCATTAAAGCAACTGTTATCAAAAAATTTGTTCCTGTTATTAATAAAAAGATTAATATGTACTTAAAGTTATTAGGTGCTGATTATATGTTTTTATTAGATAATGAATTCAATGAACAAATTCGCGGTGCTGGTAGAGAAAAATCAAGTTATTTTTCTTTCAGCCAAGGTGAAAAATCTCGTGTAGACCTTGCGATTATGTTTACATGGAGAGATATTGCTTCAATTATTTCTGGCACTAATATTAACTTATTAGTTTTAGATGAAGTTTTTGATTCGGCGATTGATTCATCTGGTGTTAGCGGATTAAAATCTGTTTTAGATAGTTTAGATTCTAATGTGTATATTATTTCACATAGAGAACAACTTGCTGATGATTTTAATAGACATATTGAAGTTATTAAGAAAGGTAGATTTAGTATATTAGAGGTAACCGAAAATGATTGAAGAAATCCTTCGTCAAACTGGAAGAACAACAAGAACTGTTAAAGAGGTTAACGATTTATCATTAAAAGGCCGAGTATTTTTTGTTGTTCCTGAGCCAATGAAGTATCATTATAAACGTTTATTTGGCCATAATGTTAATGTTATTGTAATCGGCGATTTAAGCAAAGCAATTTATTGGGATATGCTATCATTATATGGCATTGATGATCCAGTTTTATTTGATCACTCCGTTCTTTATAGAAGATACGGTCGTGTGATTGAAGAATATTTTAAAGGATTTAATTTTAAAGTTACTGATAATAAATTTTGATGTATAATTAAATACATCAATCTCCGGGTAGCTTAATTGGTTAGAGCAATCGACTCATAATCGAGAGGTTGTGAGTTCAAGTCTCACCCCGGGGACCAAATTTCGACAGATAGTTTAATTAGGAAAAATGCCGTTATAAACGAATTTTGATCTAAAATTCTTTCAGCATATTTTTATATTTGCATGGGAAGCCGGAGTTACTCGTTCGAATCGAGTTCTGTCGACCAATTTATTTTATAAGTAAATCCGTCTTGTTTGACGAAACAAGAAGTTGATATATAATCAAGGACTTTTCAAGTGAAGTTATATATTGTAAAATCCGAGGTAGGGTTTGAGCTAAACTGCAGATATGCTTGCTAAAATCATAATTTAGCGATTATGAAATCTGATTTACTTGTAAAATAAATTGGAAAGTTAGCTGAGATAGATTAGCGTCTGCCTGAAGAGCAGAAGAGGTTGGAGCATTACCAACACTTCCCACCATTTTTACGTCATTTAGATTATATTAAAAATGTGTTTTGAACGGATTTGATTTTTAAGTTTCTAAATGATGGTATAATTCGTTCGATAGTGCCGGAATGGCGTAATTGGTAGGCGCGCCGGGTTTAGGTCCTGGTGTTGAAAAACGTGCGGGTTCAAATCCTGCTTCCGGCACCAAATTAAAAATTTAATAAGCAAGATACTAACTTCGGGGAAACTGGTTGTCGTAGTTGATTTAGGTGCTTATTTCTTACTTAGGGTTTGGCATCCAATTCTCATTAGTAAGTAAGAAAATCCAGCGTCCTTAGTATGAGTTTAAACTGCTTAACAAAAATCGCCCTTGTAGTTTAATAGTTCAAGTCCTTCAAGGGCGGTTAATAAATGGCTAGTCGGCAGAGTGGTCTAATACGGTGGATTGCAAATCCATTATTCGTTTGTTCGAATCCGACACTAGTCTCCAAATAATAAAGGCAGGATAATTCCTGCCTTTTCTTTTTAATTTTAATAATTATTCTTCAACTAATTCAGAGTGATAATTTGACCATCCGTTTGCTGCAGAATTATTTCGTGCATTGTTTAATGCAGTAATATATGCTTTAATTGATTTTGGATTAAGATTAATTTTCTTATTACCTTTTTCATGTTCGTATGATTTACCGCATTCTAATGTATAACGGCTACCTTCAATTAATTCTTCTAAAGTTCCTTCTGAAATTCTTTCAGAACCATTTCTAAAATTAACTGTTTTAATTTTGTAGATTTTTTTGTTGTTTAGCCATGATGAGCTCCTTGCTTGTTGTTTAAGTTTATTTGTTTGTTTATGTGGTTATAATACCATATATAGAAAAAATGTAAATAGATAACTTAAGAAATTATTAAAAAATCTCACCGGTGGTTAAAAAATGAACAATTATATATTTTTCTGGGGTATGAGTGACGTTTATTCAAACTTTCACCCCTCAAAATTTGAGTATGATAATCAACTATTTGTATGCTCTGAACAAGCTTTTATGTATGAAAAAGCAAAATATTTTGGCGATACCGAAACAATGAAAGAAATTTTAGATTTCACAAAATATTCTGGAATTTTTAGATTATTTGTAAATGGTTCTATAACAAGAAGCAATATTTTATCGAATACAAATTTAAAGTATCAATGGACTGCTGAAGTAAACAAAATTAAACAACTTGGACGTAAAGTCAAAAATTATACAGATAAATGGGATTCTGTTAGATATAATATAATGGTTGAAATCTTAAAAGCCAAATTTTCAACTGATTTGAAAAAATATATTTTGCAAGATGGTAAGTTTGTAGAAGCTTCTCCTTATGATAAAATATGGGGTATTGGTTTATCCCAATATGATGCTGAGCAAACACCAGAAAAGTTTTGGAAAGGCCAAAATCTTTTAGGTAAAGCATTATCTGAAGTTAGACAATATTATAAGGAACAATAATGAATTATACATATAAACAGATGCTATCTGATGTTATTAATGATGGAGAATATTCATCTCCACGCGGTAAAGGTATTAAGGAAATTTTAAACGCATAGTATCTTTTTAAAGACCCAACAAATATTATTTTTAAAAATAAAGTTCGTTAGACTCCTATGAATTATTTGATTGGTGAATTGAAATGGTATTTCACTGGGTAGAATAAATTAAGTGATATTATTGAATATAGTTCATTTTGGAAGCATATTGCAAATAAAGATGGAACGTGTAATTCTGCTTATGGTTATCGTTTATTCAAAGATCTAAATGAATATGATATTTCGCAATGGGAATGGGCATATAATTCTTTAGTTAAAGATAAAGATACTCGTCAAGCAATTATGTATATCGGTTCTCCTAAATTTCAATATGAATCAAATAAAGATTTACCATGCACAAGTTTTTTGCAATTTTTTATTAGAAAAAATAAGCTTCATTTAATTGTTAATATGAGATCTAATGATTTAATTAAAGGAACAACGTTTGATATTCCTTTCTTTATGCTATTACTTCAAAATATGTATTTGTTGCTAAAAGAAGTTTATCCAGAATTGGAACTAGGATATTATTATCATAATGCAATGTCACTTCACATTTATGAGCCTGATTTTGATTTAGTTGAAGACATGTTAAATCATGATTTTGAATATTATAAAATTCGATTAAATCGTCCTATCATAAATAAACATGGTAAACATGATGATTCTGTTTTAACGGAGCTACTTAGTAAATTAAATGAAAACACATAAAATTATTTTTGATTTTGATAACACAATAGGTTTACATAAAACAGAAGACACTTCTGATATTTCTAAATGTGAACCTAATATACCATTAATACAAACTATTAACAAATTATATGAAAATGGTTTTTACATCAAAATATTAACAGCACGTGGTCATTTATCATGTAAATCTAGAGAACACGCTGATAAAAAATATAGACCTATTATTGAGAAATGGTTATCGGATAATAATGTGTTGTATAATGAATTATCATTTAATAAAGATTTAGCTTTATATTATGTTGATGACTTATCATTATCACCAAATGATATTTTACAATTAGAGAAATTATTATGAAAGAAAAACTAATCGTTATTATACCAGCAGCTGGTAAAGGCACACGTTTTTAGGAATTAGGTAAACAATATCCAAAAAGTTGTTTACCATATAAAGAAGTTCCAATTTTAGTCCATCAAATTAATTTTGTAAAAGAAAATTTTTCTAATAAAGAACTTGATATCAGAGTTATTGTTGGGCACCAGTCACAAAAAGTAAAATATTTTTTGGACGCATATAATCATACTGATGTTAAACTATTTGAACAAACAAACTTAAATGGTTTATCAGGCGCAATATATGAAGGATTATCTGATTATAATACTAATGATAATTTATTAATTATTTTAGGTGATATTCTTCCAGCTTCAAAATTTGTTTTAGACAATCAATTTATTTCCGTTAAAAAAGTTCCTGATTATTCTAGATGGTGTATGGTTGAAATCAATCAATCCGGAAGAGTAATTTCTTTTATTGATAAGCCGGATGAACAACCTGATACTGATTTAGCTGTTAGTGGTATTTACTATCTTAAAGATATTAATTTAGTAAAAAAATTATTAGAAGAACAATTTCTTAATAATGAAAAAACAAAAAATGAATTTCAATTTTCAACAGTTTTACAAAAATTAGATTTATATGTAAAATTTATTGATGTTATTGATTTTGGCACTTTAGAAGAATATTTAGAAAATCGTTCAATAAAAAAATCAAGATCTTTTAATGAATTAAAACAAGACGGCTATAAAATTACAAAATTAAGTACAGCTAAACGTCAAAAAATCATTGATGAATATAATTGGTTTATGAATATTCCTGATGAACTTAAAAGATTTACTCCTAGGGTGTATTCTCTTAATTTGTTAGAAACTTCATATACAATGGAAACAATTAAATACCCAACTTTAAGAGATTTTTATTTGTTTATTTCATCTGAAAAAGAAGACTATATTAATATATTCAATTGTTTATTTGACTATTTAGATCAAACGAAATTAAAAGAATTTAATATCAAAGAAAATTATTTGAATAAGATATACGAAAAAACTGTTAATAGAACAAAAGAATTATCTGACGAGTACGATAAGATATTAATTAATAATTTTTTAACAAATTTTTACTATACTATTCTTGATAATCAAGATATACCATGTGTAATGCATGGCGATTTTTGCTTTAGTAATATTTTATATAATATCTCAAATAATGATTTTAAATTAATTGACCCACGTGGTGAAATTTTTGGGTCGCATTATTACGAAGTCGCTAAATTAATGCATAGCGCATTGTTTGATTATGATTTTATTGATGCAGAATTGTATTTAGTAGATTCAAATAAAAACACGGTTGTTTATAATGAGGGTAAAGAATTAATTAAACAACTATTTATTAATGAAATAAATCGTAGATATAGTAAAAATGAAGTCAAATTAATTTATTATATTTGTGCATCTTTATTTTTGTCAATGATTCCTTTACACGCGCATAACAAACAAAATCAAAAAATATACTTTAATATTTTTAAAACAATCTACACTGAATATTGTAAATGAATTTTTTAGAAACTTTAATTGAAACCTCTAAACCTAAATCAACAGGTAAAACATATGTGTTTGGTAAGATCGGAAAGGCAATTAAATTTGATAGTAAAAAATGGGGAGCTACTGGCGGTGATAATGAAGCTCCCTCGTTAATACTTAAATTAGCTGAGCAAAATCCAAATGATACATTTATTTTAATTAGTTCAAATGATTTTGACAAGGTACAGTTTAATAAACCATCAAATATTATTAATGGGTTAAAATCGTTAGGCCCATTAAAAAATATGTATGATGGATTTCTAACTGATACATTAAAAGATAAAGATATTGCTGGAGCTATTATTGTTTTAGGTCCAACATGTAGAAAGAATTTGGAATATTGGCCTAGACTTGGTTTTGCGAAAAGTTATTGCGCTCCTATTATTCATTATCTAAATAACTCTAATGTAAAATGGATTGGTGTATGTAACGATCCAAGATATTACTTAAAAGATGTTCGCGATCTAACAAACAAACCATTAAAATATTTGTCGCAATATAATGAATCTTTTGTTAAAAAAGTGTTTTCAAAATTACCGCCAGACAATGATAATGATTTAATTGATATGACAATTAATTCAGAATATTCTGGTGTTGAAAAAATTATGTTGTTTAACAATAAAACAAATAAAAATTTTGAAAATAAAAATAATGATTTCAACATTATATTAAACGAAGGAAAAAATGGTGTCAAATCTAGATACCCAGAGCTTAAGAAATATGTGTTGGACTTTTTTGATGATGTTAATATTTATGGCGAATGGTATTCTGAAGAAACTAAAAATGACCTAAGATTCAAAGGTCCTAAACCATTTACTGAAATTGTTGATATTACAAAAAAATCTAAATTTAGTTTTATTATTCCAATTTCACCTGGTTGGGTTACTTCAAAATATATTGAGTTAATTAATAATGGAATTATTCCATTCTTCCATCCTGATTATGATTCTCAAAAGAATTTAGATATACCGGGCTTTTTAAGAATTGAATCTCCTAATCAGTTAAAAGAACGTATAGATATTATAAAATCTGATAATGATTTTTATGTAAAATTAATCACTGAATTGCAAAATAAATTTATAACTGAAAATGATATAAATGGAAAAACAATTTCAGATACTATAATGAGGGAATTTAATTGAGTATTAAATGGGTAGTTGCTCAGCCTTTATGTGGTGGAATGGCTTTAGGATTTGAAAAAGCATTAGGCGTTCCACCGCTAGCAATTATTTCAGCTGGGTTTAAAAATGATTAGCATTATATTAATTATATGAATAATATTCGTAAACTGGATATTCCTGTGATTAATATGGATGTTTAGTATACAAAATTTTTAGATGAAACTTCTGAAGAAATTTATAATAAATTAGTTGATGAAGGAATTGACGTTTTGATTCATGTTGCTGTTTGCGCTGGTTTATAGATGTTAAATGCACAGTCATCAGGCTCTAAAAAACGTGGTGATCCTAATAATGATCAAAATCAAAACATGTATAATTTAACTCAACTAGGATTTAATACAAGAGCAAAAGTTGTATGTTTTGAGAATGCTCCAGCCGCATATACATTAACAGGCGAAGGCGTTGTAGAACGTTTAAAAGAAATTTCGTCTAAAAATAATTATTCTATTCAGCTAGTAAAAACAAATACATTATTACATGGAATACCTCAGTCTAGACAACGAACATTTATTATGTTCTATAGAGACACAAATCCAGGCTTATTTGAATATGAAAGTAAAGAGTTTAAAGAACTTGCTGAATATTTAGATTTAATTCCTAAAGATAGCGTCCATCATGATCAAAATATAGGATGGGGTGGGACAAATGATCCTTTTTATCAATTTATTCTTGATTATACTAATTAGTCTAAATTCTCTGATGCCATTGAAAAAATTGTTCCAGAAGGAACTAAGAAAACATCATGGACTGCATTGCAGTTAACGGAAAAAGTTGGATTTGATAAAGCCGTTGAATATTTTACAGAAAAACAAAATGATAACTATGTTAGAATATAGAATCATTGTTTAAACAAAGTTTAGCAAGGATTGGGATATTGGGATTCAACTCCATATTTACCAAACCAAGGGAAATTTACAAATGCAATTATCGGAAAGAATTGCGGCAAAACGATTCATCCTACAGAAGAACGTTGTTTAACAATTCGTGAATTATTATGGTTAATGGGTCATCCTCATGATTTTGAGTTATTGAACCCAAAAAGTCAATGGCAGCATATAACACAGAATGTTCCTGTTTCAACTGCTAGATACATCGGCGAACAAATTAAAAAATATTTAGAAAATAAATTAGAATTATCAAGTTAGAATTTTGTAAAACAAGATAATATTAAACAGAGACTTGATTTCCCAAAGAAACAAGAACCTTCTAAAATCAACTTAAAGAATATTATTGGAGAAATTTAATGAAACTAAGTAAAGAAACTCGTGAAATTTTATAGAATTTTGCACAAATTAATCCATCGATTAAAATTGATGCCGGCTCATTGTTAATGACTAAATCTATTAACAATACTGTATATGCTGAATCTGAAATCAAGGAAACATTTACAGAAGAATGGTGTATTTATTCATTATCTGCATTCTTACGTGTTTTATCATTAATCGGTGAAGATGCTGAAATTACATCAGATGGCGAAGTATTGACTATTGCAGGTAATGGAACTGAAGTTACTTATCATCTTTCAGATTCATCTATTATTGCATATCCAGCAAAACGTCCACAATTGCCTGCTGCAAATGTGATTTTTGAATTAACAAATGATCAATTAAGTCAAATCACAAAAGCATCTCAAGCACTTGGTTTAGATACATTATCTATTACTACAAAAAATGGTAAATTAATCCTTAAAGCATTTGAAACTAAATCAAAAAATAGTAATGCTTTTGCTATCGAAATCCAAGACTATGATGGTGATAATAAATTTGATTTTCAATTAGATATCAAAACAATGAACTTTATGAAAAGTGATTATATTGTTCAAATTGCAGCTGCCGGTGCAATCCGTTTTGAATCTAAAGATCAAGAAGATAAACATTCTTATATTCTTGCGTTACAAGAAACAAGTTCTCACGATTTTGAACTATGAAACATGTAATTGGATTATTATATATCATTTTAAGTACTTCGTTGATTTTTGGAACGTGGTTAGGATTAACTGCAGTGTTTGCAATGAAGTTATATTTACTACTAATGTAAGTTAATTTTTCTCGAAGGGGTAATAAAATATATTATCCCTTTTATTTTATGAGGACTAAAATGATTTTACTTACCTTTATTGCTAAATCTATTGACTGGATTCTAAATGTCATTATTAAACTTGGTGTAATTGCATTTATGATCTTAGGAATTTTATACTTAACACAGGTGATCTAATGAAAAAAATTGACTTAAACGAACATCTCTGGATTCAACGTTATCGCCCGCAAACGGTTGAAGATTTAATTGCTCCGGAACGTGTTAAAAAAATCTTTAATGCGATTATTCAATCGGGTAGAATCCCTAATTTATTGTTGGTGTCTAAACAGCCGGGTACAGGTAAATGTCTACGAGGAACTGAAGAATTGGAACTTGTTGTTTCAGATGAAATTTATCAAAAAATGAAAGATTCTAATTACATTTAAAACACCAGGCATTGGGAAATAAATAATATTATAAAATATACTTATAAAATAAGGAAATAATTATAATGTTAGATGTTTCCCAAAATTAGAATTTATATAAATATAAGTCATTTTAGTTTGATGAATTTATTAAACTGAATGACTCAATATTAAGCAAATATCCAATTCATCCTTAGTTTTGGAAAAGAAAATTTGTATGTGAAAATATGTCTATAGAAATATCGAGATATTTTTGGGATCTTAAAATATATAAACCTAGGGACCCTGTTGTTTTAAATTATTTTAAAAATAATCTAAGCAAAAGATTTTTAACTGAGTTTTGGGTTGAACGTGGTTATTCCGAGGAAGAAGCTAATTATAATGCTAAATTACAAAAAGATCTTCATATTAAAAAATCTGGGTAGTGTTTTCGTAAGGAGTTTTGGGTTGAACGTGGTTATTCCGAAGAAGAAGCTCTAGAAAAGATATCTGAAATTCAGCGCAATAATTCTAAAAAATATTATGAAAAATATACAAAAGAAGAACGGGTAATAAAAAATCCTGTTTAGATTTAGTATTGGTTAAATTTAGGTTATTCCGAAGAAGAAGCTAAATATTATGTAAAACTACGTCAAACTACATTCAGTAAGAAAATTTGCATAGAAAAATATGGAAAAGAACTTGGTTTAAAAAAGTTTAAAGAAAGACAAGATAAATGGCAAAATACTTTACAATAGCTACCTAATATTAATGAAATTAATAAACGAAAAGATGCTAGATCAATAGAATGGGCTAAGCGTAAATTCGGGAATGATTGGGCTGCTAAAAGAGCTGAAATTATCAAAAGATAGAGATTTAAGAATAGTTATTAGTTTGCTGCTATAAATTATTTTTCTCCTATTATTGACTATTGTTTGAAAAATAATATTGAAATATTTTATGCTGAGAATGAATATTAGATAATTTTCGAAAATAAGTTATATTTTTACGATTTGACTATTCCGGAATATAATATAGTATTTGAGTTTAACGGCCATAAATTTCATCCTAGAGAAAATGAAACTAAATGGGTTGGTTTATACTAGAATATATCTTATGAAAATGCTTATCGCAAAGATCAACATAAAAAATTAGCCGCTACTTATAATGGGTTTGAATATTTTTGCGTGTTTGATAACGACTAGGATGAAATAAAAAACGATCTTTTATTAAGAGTTATGGAAAAAATAAAAAATGAAAAAGATTAAAATATCCCTTGAAAATTTATTTAAGTTTTTAAATGTATTTGATTCAGAAATTAATGAATGGGTTGATAACAGTTTAGATATTTTTATTCAAACCCCAAATGGTGATTATACAAAACTATTAGGAACAGTTAGAAAAGAAGATTCTATTATTAAAATATCAACAAAATTTGGGCGCTCCTTGGAGTGTGGTTCTAAGCATTTTTTAATAGATGAGTTTGGTAATAAATTATATGCAAAAGATTCTTTGTGTAGAAGAATATTATGTATTAATGAAGAAATTGATGAAGTTGTTGATATTCAACCGATTGAAGATATCGAAACTGTTTATGATATAGGAATTGAAGACCCGCATTTATATGTTACTCCAAATGGATTAATTCATCATAACACATCTTTTGCTAAAGCATTAGTTAATGATCTTAATGTAGATTATATGTTTTTGAATGGCTCTGAAATTGGTATTGATTCATTTAGAAATGAAATTCCACAATTCGCAGCAACAAAATCTATTGATGGAAAACATAAAGTCATTATTATTGATGAGTTTGACCGTGGGAATGCTGTTGATAAACAAAAAATTCTAAGACCATTAATGGAACAATTTTCAAAATCATGTTCATTTATTATTACCGCAAATGATGCTGAAAATATTATTAACCCAATTAAGTCTAGATGTGAAACGATTGAATTTGCGGATCTTGTTGATGAAACAGAAAAACAAGATGTTATTAAACAAATTTTCAAAAGAATTGTTTTTATTTTAAAGAATGAAAATGTTCAAGTTACAGATGCACAAATTATTCGTGAATTAGTAAATAAATTCTTTCCAGATATCAGACAACTAATTGGTTCTTTACAAAAATTTGGTAGATCTGGCGTAATCGATAGCTCTATTTTATCTGCTGTGCAAAATGATTCTATTGAAGGTGTTATTGAAGCCCTAAAAAGTAAAAAATTTAATGAACTAAAAGTATATGCTCAAAAATATGCTTTAAATTATCCAGATTTTTTACGTGAGCTTCAAGAAACATTATATAAAGAAATTCAACCAGCAAGTATTCCAGATTTATTAACAATTATTGGCGATAGTAATCGCCAGTATAATTTAGTCGCGGACCTTCAAATTGAATTAACTTATATGTTAGCTCAATTGATGTTAACTTTATCATTTAAGTGAGTTTTGTATGCTAGATAAACTAATGGGTGGAAATAATATTTCCATAAGTCAAGAAGAACCTGAAGAAAAACATAAAAAATCTAGCTATTCCTTATTTGATTATATTAATAAAATTTCAAGTTCATATGATAGAATACAAGTTGAAAATAATTATTCTGAGTTTATGGTAAATAGATTATTATCTCAAAATGTAGATTGTATTCTTGCAACAGGTTTTGCTAATAGAACTAAATTTTTAGATAAACAATCCCATTTTGATTTTTTACAAAGAAGTATTACAACAAAAACGAAAAGATATTCCAAAAAAGTAGATAATAGTTTATCTGAACTTGAAGATATTTTATTAGCAATTTTGTTATCAAAGAAATGGGAATGTTCTGTCAGAGAAGCGATAATTAATTTATCATTTAGTTCAAAAGATGAAAAGATTAATTATATTAAAAAATATCAAAGGATTTTAGATGAGTTTTTTGAGTTTAATAGTTCTTACTATCTTACTCCTTATAATAAAGAACAAATTAAAACGGCAATTGAAAATTTAAAAGGTTATTAATATGTTATACCAAAAAATTAAAACAGATCAATTAGAAGCAAGAAAACTTCGAAAAGAAATTGACACTAAAGTTCTAACGATGCTTTTATCAGAAGCAGATTCTATTCAGCTTCAAAAATTACCAGAAGACAAGCAAGAATCTGCTATGATGGATATTATTTTACGTTATGAAAAGAATCTGCTAAAAAATATCGATTCATTTTCTAGTAACAAGGTATTTGTTCAAGAACTAAATGATGAACTTGAAGTTATTAAGAAATATTTGCCGGTTAAATTATCAAAAGAAGATATCACTGAAATTTTTTCTAGTGATAATTATAAATCATTTGGTGAACTTATGAAATATTTGTCTAGCTATCATAAAGGACAATATGATGCTAAATTAGTACGTGAAGTATGGGAAGAATTTCATGGTAAATAAATTACTTAAAGATTTACGTTCTACAACTAAATCATCTGAAAAGATTAAATTATTAAAAGAATTTAAAGATCAAGAATTACTTAAGAAAATTTTGGCTTATACCTATGATAATGTGACTTATACTTATGGTATTAAAAAAATTCCAGAAACGGTTGACGTTTTTGGTTTAGACGCTGAAAGATTACCGTGTTCTAATTTGATTTCTTTACTTGACAGATTAGTTGACCGTACTTATACAGGTAATGCTGCTATTGAATATGTTTCTTATATTATGAGCTCGGCTAAAATTTCGGGTTATAGCGATCTTATGAAATGTATTTTGTCACGCGATTTAAATGCAGGTGTAAATGAAGGTTTAGTAGAAAAGATTTTCCCGGGAATTATTAAAAAACCGAAGGTAATGCTTGTGTCTGCATTTGACCAAAAGAAAATTGATAAAAATATCAGATTCCCAGCTATTGCCCAATTAAAAGTAGATGGTGCTAGAGCAATTTTAATTAAAGAAAATCAAGATATTAAAATTCTAACACGATCTGGTAATGAATACCTTGGATTAGATCATATTAAAAATGTATTAAAAAATATTCCAGGTAATTTTGTATTAGATGGCGAAATTATTTACAATCCATCTGAAGATAAGTGTCAAAATTCACTTTCTACATCGCCAGAAGAACGTCAATTATCTAATGGGATAGTTAATAAATCTATTCAAGGAACAATCCTTCCAGAAGAGTCTAAACATCTTCAATATGTCGTGTGGGATTTTATTGAATTAGATGAATACCAAAAAGAATCAAATACAACAATGTATTTTGAGCGTTTTAATAAACTTGACGCAGTAATTGATAATTTTAATATTATTAAAGTGGATAATTATATCGTTAAGTCATTGCAAGAAGCAAAAGATTTATACCAAAAATATCGTGCAGCTGGGTATGAAGGAATTATCTTAAAAAACCAGTTTATGCGATGGGTTAATAAACGATCCCAAGATGCATTTAAATTTAAAGATGAATTTGATGTTGATTTAAAAATTGTTGGATATGAATTACACTCAAAACAACCTAATAAAATTGGTGCATTGTTAGTTGAATCTGATGATGGTTTAATTAAAGTATCAGTTGGTTCTGGGTTTAAGGATTCAAATACTGATGATTTAATGGACCGTAGCGGAGCTTATAAAGCCGCAATGAATAATGAGTTAATTGGCAAAGTTGTTACTGTAAAATGTAATAGTATTATTAAATCAAAAGATAAAGAAGAATACTCATTATTCTTACCTAGAATTACCTGCTTCCGATTTGATAAAACCGACACTAATTTGTTATCTGACTTTAAGGATTAAAAATGAATTCCGCATTTATTCCAGTATTACATAAACAGGCTATTGAATCGTTACTTAAAGTAATTAATTTAGATTCAAAGATTAAAATTAAACGATCTGATAAAAATGAAATTTTCGTATTGTATGAAGATGAAGTTTGGTTAATTGATTTGATTTCGAAAGGTATTAATTATTATAAGTATAATCATCCATCTATTTCAGTTTGGGTTCCTTATGAAAATATTATTCAATTCTGTAATGAACCAGGTTTTGATATTAAATTATATGATGAATTTTTGAAATAATAAAAGGGTAGATTTCTACCCTTTATTTAGCACGACCTAAAATTCTAGCAGACTACGTACATTGTGCTTCAAGTGTTTCGCTATTTATTTTCTAAATATCAGAATCTTTATACCAAATGTATGTTACCTGGCCTGAATATATATTATCTAAGTTATAAATCGGGCACTAATAAATTTTTTTAACATTCTGATTAAGATAGTTTTTAATTAATAGTGCCCGATCTTGAGGATCACCTTCATAATTTCTCCCAGTAATATGCTCAACATATTCTTTCTACTATTTATTAATAGGTACTGTTTTTAACTATTCTGGTGTAGTGTTTTCTGGTAGTACCCCTTCATATTCAACAACATTTGCGAAATTATTTTTTCCTAATGGGTGATATTCATAAACTAAAACAATATCCGGCTTGATAACCTAATACTAAATTTGAACTTGTTCTTTTGCAGTCGCTGGATATTCTTCAACTCTTTTTTTATGTATATTCTCTAATACATTCTCAAGTCTAGATTCTCTCCACACTGAAACTAATGCATCTTGCTGATTATACAAAAATACCTAAAGAATTAATACAAAAACAGATCCAACTCTTACGAAAAAATTCTATTTATTTGTAGTCTAGAAAAAATCGAGAAATTGCTATAAAATCTAAGTGTTAGCATTTTCCATTTTAATTCTATTTTACCTATTTTCTATGCCCACGATATTCGCAACTATGCTCTAGTATCTGATAGCCTATAATCAATAATTGAATTAGAATTGGCCATATCGGTAATGAGCTTAATAATACTAAATATAATGTCATATATTATTCTCCTTAAATTTATTTATCTTTAGAAAGTGCGCTCCTCAAGATTTAATGCTGTTATCTAATCTCTTCTGAACTATGCAATCTATAATTCCTTAAAGATTGGCATTACAATAGTTCCTGAAACTTGCTATTCCTATGTAAAACTAATTGTAGGAGTAAATGTAAAATCAGTTTTTTCTAAACAGATAATACCTCTTTTCTATTCGTTAGAATGATTTACCTAAATTTCAGATAACTACTGATCTATTTTAGCAAGCAAATCTTTAGTTTGCTGTGCTGAATATTTTCTTAAGCCATACGGGTAAACAAATCCATAATAGAATTTATAATCTTGATGGGTAATATCAGATTCATCAAGTAAAATCTATTGATTTTTAATAACATCAATTCCGTCTAAAGTTCTTGTTTTTTGCTAACACTAAACCTATAACTTGATATTCTAATTATTTTTTGTATTAACCCATACGCCAAATATATATGACTAATGTGAATTTACGTTTACCTAAGGTAATGTAATCTGGTGTTGTCTATTTGTCTATTTGATAACTGTTCTTAATGAGTTGCTATCAATAATTTCATTAAAAATTTTAATAGGTTCTTCTACAACAACTGGTAACTATTTACCTTTATATAAATTCATTTGTGAATTATATTCTTGTTTATATTCCTCAAAATTTCTAGGATTAAACCCGATTGACTCGTTATACTAATTTGTCTGAATACCTGCTTCTGAGATAGCCGTTAAAAAATCATTATTTTTATAATTATCATCCGCCGATTGATGATTAAATTTTCCATTCTATTCAAATAACTGTAGATTTCTTATTTCTAAATCACCCGGAACTGTTAATGCATTTTTGCATTGCATTATTACTTTAACTTTTGCTGACTGTTTGTTTACTAACTAATATAGTTCTATATCCTAAAAAGTATAAGCAGATTTCATTTGACAATCATGAGAATTTAAAACTGTATTTTGTTCGTTTAGATACTGAATTGTAAAAATCTAGTCCGGGTGACCGGATAATACATTCATATTCTTTTTAATCATTCCAGATAAATGAAGAAATTTTGCATTAGGCGTTGGAAATTCGCAAATAATTTCTTGTTCTTTTCTAGTCTAAAAATTAACTTTATCATCTGGGATTAAATTTTTTCCAAAATCAGACTAACCTATATCATTTTTTGTATTTAGCAAAAATTCCAGATCAAATGTATTTTGAATAAAACTGCACTACTGAGCAACAAATTTTCCTTTATGAATTATTCCGCAAAATCCAAAATATGGGTTCATTTCTGAATTTACTGGATAAAACTAATTCTACCCTAAACTTACCAAGTAATCATATAATTCTTGCGTAATCTGATATGATTCGTCTTTTTTCTTTTCGTAATAAAGACAAAGAATATAATTATCATCATTTAAATCATTAATTACACGATTAAAATTTTGAAAAAATGTATTCTAGTTAATTTTAAAATCATATGAATTCTATTGATTATTCTATAAGTTAATTTTTGTTGCATAAAGAAAACCTGCGTTCCCGTAAAATTCTCTTAAAGGTAAAGAATCTACATATTCGCCATTTATAAAATCTTTTATATTAGTAGAGAATTTTTGTTCATTTTTCTGAATATAAATTTTCTTTTTATAACCGGAGTTCTCGGTTATTTTGCCTTGAACTCCGATTTGTGATATTTGAAATAATGTTTTCATTATACAGATTCTTCCTAAGTATCAACCCAAACAAACTTAACTGTTTTATTTGCATAATCTGGGATTAGTCGAATATTTCCAATTTGAAGATATTCTTTAATTCTAAGGTTTTTATATGACTAACCAACGGTATCTGCTTTTTGATCAACGATAGCTTTTAAATCCGCAAATACTTTCATCTAAGGTGCTAATTGTTCAGATGAATCATCTAATTCATCTGATAATTTAATCACCCCAAATTGAGCAATATTTGCTTGCGGAACATTTTTAAGTCTTTGATAATCAATTTTAGCTGACTAGTCAATGACTTCTGTATTTCCAACTTTTACTGCAGATTTAAATGTAGCTACATCTTGATTAGTAAAACTTAAAACATCTTGGTTATTATGTTTAATCTAAAAACCATTGTTATTAATTAAATCCCAATTTTGATTATTAAGATTTGTTTTAACAGCAGCATTACCAACAGTTACAGAACCATTTTTTCTAACAGTTAATTCACCGGTCATTGTGTGGCCATCAGATTTAACAAAGTAATCATCGAACTAACGATTTTTAAATGTCATTGTATTTGTAACATTTAAATTTTGGGTATTTACATTTGTAGTATCAGATGTTGTGGTTTTAAATTCACCGTTTTTAGTTAATTCCGCTTTTTGCTATCCATTTATTTCAAAGATAAATTTGTCAGCGTTTTCTATGTTATTATCAAATGTAAAATTAGCGCCATTTTGATAAATCAATCCACCGGTTTTATCTTTAATTACATTAGTAGTTAATGCAGTTTCTGTATTAGCAATAGGATTTAAAAATAATGCGCCGACTCTAGTTTGTTTATTAACTGTAAGTTTAGCGGTACTTGTTGTATCTACATCAGATCTTAAAAACTGTGTAGAATCTAAATTATCAAGTTTATCCTAGTCAAATGCTTTACCTTTTAATGGTAAATAATTTTGTAAAGTATAATTAAGTTTTCTTGGTGTGATAATATATTGGTCAGAGTAATCTTGATATGATTTAGTCTATCCAACTGTTTGATTACCTACCCAAGCTTCTTGAATATTTGCAACTTTACCAACCCCACGATTTTCTTCTGTTGCTTGTGCATTTGCTGAAACTCTGGTCCATCTTGTTAGTTTTGCTGGAGTAATAAATTGCTCAGCGTTTAATGTTCCTGCATCAACTTCTTGGTTGGTCGCGATTCTTGCGATACCTTCAAGATCTTCTTTTGCTCTACGCCCATTTAATTTTTTAGGAGTAATATATAACAAATCAGATGCTTGACTTGTTCTAACATTTGATTCATCTTGGGTAGCAGTTCTTAAAGTACCTCTTTGAGTTTCGGAAGATTCTCTGATGTTAAATGTAACTTTATCCCAAATATTACCCGAATGTTCAATACCAGAATTCGTTTGTGTAATAAAATGGTCATATTTATTATATGCTTTAAATTTTTTCGGTGTTAGAATTTTAGTATCTAGATCACCTTGGTCTACATCATTTTGCGTTGCGATAAATGCAATACCAGATAAATCTTCGGTTGCTTCACGTTCAGCTAATGCTTTTGGAGTAATAAACACTTCTGAGTGTAATGAATCATTTATATTTTTCTTATGTTCATTATCTGCTCTGTTAACCATTCTCGCAACACCAGTTCTATTTTCAAGAGCTGTTCTGTTTGCTAATTTTTTAGGTGTAATAATTACAGAATCCTAAGCATTTTCTTTTGCTTCATTTGCTTCTGATTGTGTACTGATATATGCAACACCTTTAGAAGTTTCTGTAGCTTGCGCTTGCGATAATGATTTTGGCGTAATGATATCAATATTATTTGTTAGATGTTTATATACACCAGTCCCTTCTGTAGTTCTGCTAGATGCACTTGTTGGATTATTTGTATTAACCAATAAGGCAACCCCAGAAAGTGTTTCTGTAGCTCTTCTATGATCTAATTTCTTAGGGGTAATAATATGGGTATCATTATTATTATCTTTTACTTCTGTATTAGTAGTAATTTCAGCTAAACCACGAATCTCTTCAGTTGCTTGACGATTATTCAACTATTTAGGAGTAACAATTACATCATGTAAATGATTTCCTGATGTTGGTAGATTTACTTCATCTAATGTAGCTATTCTCTAAACACCACGTCTTGTTTCTGTCTATGTTTTATTAGCTAATGTTTTTGGAGTAATAATCTGGTCATCTCTAGGATTATCTTCATGATTTTTATTTACTTCGTCCTGTTCAGCTAAACTTGCAATGCCAGGTCTTGCTCTTGCGGTCTCATCAACATGTTCAACTCTTGTCTAAAAATCCTATACATACCATTTATTATCTTCAAGATACGTTAATTGAACTAAAGTACCTTGACCATTATTTGGTAATACGAATCTATCAGTTAACTTAGGAGTGCCTTTTGTTAATTGAGAATATTTTCTATTATAATATTGATTAATATCCCCGACGATTTTGTGATCACCAGATGGGATAATAGTTACTTGATACTGATAACCAGTTGCATTTGTTAATGTAATCTCATCGCCTAGCTATGCATTATCAGGTAATGTAATTTTGATATTCTAAGTAGGTTGTAAATGTAATTTTTCAAATGCTTTTGTTTTATAATTCTACTAGATTTTTTTCCATGAATTAGTTACTTCAAACACCGGGTGCCAATTATTATTAGATTTCTTAAAGATAAATGTAGTAACACCTGGTTTATCTAACATATAAAACCCAGTTTTATTGTTGATTTTATATGTATTATTAAAACAATGAATTTTTAGTGGATTCTATCCTAAATTTTGATGTTCATCAATAATAGTAATTCTTTCATTATCATTTGCAAAAACCGGGAATTTAATTTCATGATTTTTTTCGAATGAATTCACCACAACTGTTTGGTTTACACCAACTTGGATAACTTCATTTTGGTTAAATCTTGGTGTACTTTTGACTCCATCTTGTGTAGATTCAGAAATAAATCTAAAAATTCTCCAATATTTTTGATTCATATCCCATACAAACATATTCATCTCACCCGGAACAGTTGGACTGAATTCCGCTGAACCATTCTATAACTAGAATTTTCTTGTATGAACTGTTAGTTTATTATATGGTAATGCATTGAAATTATCTTTAATCCATACGGCGTCACCATGCGTTGGATCTGTTGGTAAAATAATAGATCTCTACGCAAAACGAACATCATATAAAATTTGTGAACCGGCTTCTGGTGAAAGTTCAAATGTACTTTGATGATTAAAACTTTGCCATAATGTATCTACACGAATTTCATTCCAATCTTGTAAAGCAAAATTGCCAGCAGGTTTAGTTATTTTTCTTGCTGCTGAATATAATTTTCTTTTATACGAAATGATAAAATGTTCATCATATCCGCGGGTAGGATCGTATTCTTGGACTGTGTTGTTGTCAATAAAATATTGGATATTTACGCCATCAGTTAATTCTGTGGGCATACCAACATTAATGATTTTTTCTCCAGCCTAATCTAAACCGTATGTAGCTCTTAGCTGTTTTTTGATGGTCATTTATATATCCTGTTAAAGTTAAAATTTATACGTATAATTTTAAAATTATTTATTATTATTTTAGTTAGGTAAAAAATAAAAATGCACCCATTTAAGAAACAAAATATTTTAGAAAGTCAACTTGGAAGTAATGACAATAAGTTATTAATTGATTTTAGTCAATTAGTTATTACTGCTGTTACTGGGTCTTTTAAGACAGAACAAGAACAATCTGAGTTAACTAAATTTCAAGTAAAAGCTGTAGTATTAGGTTCATTAAAAGATGTTCTTAAAAAATATAAACAGAAATACCCTAATGTAGTTATATGTTGTGATAACGCAACCATTCCGTATTATAAAAGAACAATTTCCCCGTTTTATAAAGCACATCGTTCAAAAAGCCGCGAAGATTCATCCTTAAATTGGGAAATGATTTTCTCTGCTTCAAAAGAACTTATTCAAGACTTAAAAGAAAATTTTTGTTATCAAGTAATTGATATTCCAGGTTTAGAGGCAGATGATATTATTGGTTACCTTGCGACAAAAGGAAATACCGGTGAATATCATTCAATGATTGTTAGTTCTGATGGCGATTTTACACAATTACATTCTAAATATACTAAGCAATATTCATTTATTCATGGAAAACAAATTGAGCCAAAAACAACTGCATTTGGTGATTTAGTTACCAAGATCATTAAAGGCGATGCCGGCGATTCTATTAGTCCAATGAAGACTAAAAATTCTCATGCTTATAATAATAATATGAAACAACCTGAATTGAATGAGGTTAAGCGAGCGCCGAGTATTAAAAAACAAGAGCTTGATGAATATATTTCTGCTGGATCTGTAGAAAATTTAAGAAAAATTATCCCAGACGAATATTTAGACAGATTTGATGAAAATGTTAAATTGGTTGATTTATCCAATATCCCAACTGAACATTCTAGTAAAATTGAAAATGAATTATTAGTTATTCCAAAAGGAAATAAATCTAAAATGTATCAATATTTATTAATGAATAATTTAGTTAAATTAGTTGATTCAATCCAGGATTTTTAATAAATGCTATTAGCAGATACTAAAATTAAAGAATATAAAATTTATAGAAAAGAATTGGAACTTTAGTTGACTAAAGAAGAATCTGAAGAGTTAATTCAATATTATAGTGTTGAACATTTAAAAACCGCAATTACATTTAGGGTCAGAGAACTCAGAAATATTCCACCTTGTCATAGATATGACAAATATGTTAATATGGGTCCTATATATTGTGTAATATGTGGTAAAAAATTAAATGATACACTACGTCTAAAAGCATCACGAGGTTGTTCGTTTAAATGTCAACAGTTAGATCCTAGCGTAAAAGAAAAACAACTTCATCATTTTCGATAGAAATATAATGTCGACAATGCATAGCAAATTCCTGAAGTTAAAATTAAAAAAGAACATACTTCATTAAAGAATTATGGTGTAAAGTATTATTTTCAAGATCCCGTTCTTAGAAAAAATAAATTTGAAAAAACGATGATATTAAAATATGGAAAATAGCACCCATTACAAATAAAAGATATTCACGACAAACAAAAGAATACTAATTTTCTTTTATATGGGTGTGAAAATTCAGGCGCATTGTTTAATAGAATTAAATCAAAAGGTGAATTGGAAGTATTAAACTTTATTAAAAATAACACTAAAAATAATGTTATATCAGGTGATAATTGTACAATTAAATTTTACCAACTTGATATTTACATTCCAGCATTAAAATTGGCAATAGAGTTTAATTGTAAATATGTTATCAAATGCTATCTAGATGGTAAAATCCCAGATACATCTATTTACAATAATAGACTTCCTAGAGATTATTTTTAGACTTTAGATTTTCCAGATTGTAAAATAGAAGAACCTATCATAGAAAAATCTGGAAATTATGAAGTTTATAAAACAGGATATATCTTAATTTAATTTAAATACAACAAAGGAACAATAAAATGGCTAGAACAAAAAAAGAAAAAGTTGAATTCAATGTATCTGTACACGGTGAAGATTTAAAGAAAATGCTTGAAGAAGCTGTTGAAATTAAATCTAAAGTTCAGTTATATGCTGATTCTATTAAAGATATTCGTACCCGTGCAAAAGAAGAATTGGGTTTAGAACCTAAAAAATTCAATGCTTTACTAAAATTAATGTTCAATCAATCGAAGGATGAATTCGAAGCCGAAACTGATGAGTTGATTGACTTATATGACCAAGTTAACAATGCGTGAAAAGAAAGAAATAATTTAGCAAACTCTTAAAGAACAAAACTCCCTAGAAATTGAAAAATTAGCAAAAGATAATCAATAGACATTACTTGAAGCTATTATTGATTGGCTTGAAGATAAAGACATTGATTATCATGATTTTCAAGATCAAGTTTCTGAAGTTTTGATTAACAGATTAAAAATGGAATCGGTTAAACTTAATGTTATTAAAGATGATTCATCCAACAGAGCATCCGATTTACATAAACTCTTTTTAGAGCTATAAACTGTATTTGATATTAGTAAACGCTTTTAAGAAAGGTTATGATCCAGTAAAATATTCGTGGAAAATTCGGGTCTAGCAAAATTCATTTGAAAAAAGAAAAGACAAGTATTTTTTCGAAAAGATTTAGAAGAGTTTTGATATCTTTGAGCAACAAAAAATTTTTATGGTGAATCTATTAGCAAATCAAGATCAATGGATTGGCGATATGTTAAACCAAGATTCTATTATGTTTTACCGTAAATATATGAGCCGATTTAATGACTTAAGTATTCTGTTTAAAGAGGATTTACAAAACTTAATTTTATTTTGTAAATCTAAAGGCAGAATGTTTAAGAGCTTGTTTTTGATAGAAGACAATAAAGAACCGATGATATTTAAATTGCTACAGAATGATTCCATTTAGTATGAAACATTTATACTATTAGATTCATATTTTAATATCATAGAGATGTTAGATGAATCCAAGAATTTCATTTGGGATTAGTATTCTGTTAGAATTAAAGCATATAAAAATTTATTTGTTATAGATAAACTTGAAGTTATTAAAATTCTTAAAGAATCATTAAAGTTATATTAGTAATTTATTTGATATAATTTTAATTCGTCCGAGGTGTTGCGGGCTCTGTGTACAACATCAAAAATAGTATAATATAATATGAGAAAATAAAAATGGCTACATTTAAACGTGCAAATCCTTCCGCTCTTCAAGAGCAACTTGAAAAATTAACACAAAAAAATTCATTTGATTCAAATAAAGAACATGAATGGACTTTATCAACTGACCCAGCAACTGGTAACGGTCAAGCAATTATCCGTTTTTTACCAGCAAATCCAAACATCGCCGACTCTGTTCCTTTTGTAAAACTTTATTCCCATGGCTTTAAAATGGCCAACGGAAAATGGTTTATTGAAAATTGTCCAAGCACAATTGGATTACCTTGCCCTATTTGTGAACATAATGGTTCTTTATGGAATTCTGGTATTGAGCAAGATAAAGAAGTTGCTAAAAAACAAAAACGTAAAATCCGTTATTATGCAAATATTCTTGTTGTGAAAGATCCAACAAATCCAGAAAACAACGGCAAAGTACGCGTGTTTAGCTTCGGGCAAAAAATTATGGATAAAATTATTGCTCAAGCAGCAGGTGACGCTGAATTAGGAACACCTGGCCAAGATGTAACATGTGTATTCACTGGTAGTAATTTCATTCTTAAAGCCAAGAAAGTTGCAGGATTCGCAAATTACGATGATTCTAAATTCATGCCGGCTTCTGAAATTGAAAATATTAATGATGAAGCTTATGCAAATGAGTTAATTGCTCAAATGTATAATATCATGGATTATATTTCACCAGATAAGTTTAAATCTGCTGAAGAATTAACCGCAAAATTCCAATTAAAAACCACCGGCACAGTGAAATCAGCTGCAGCTGAATTAGAAGAAAGTATTTCTGGTAATTCTAGTTTTGATGCAGCAATGACCGACTACGAATCTAAATCAACAGCAGGTAGCACTGATACAGTGTCTGACGATGAATTAGAAACCTTATTAAACGGTTAATATAAAATAAAAGTTTATTAATTTAAGCTATGTAATATTATATTTTAAATGTTACATAGCTTTTATTTTATGAGGTGAAAATGATTATAGTAGGGTTATTCATAAGTATTTTATTATTAATTTTAAATGAAGCTGGCGTTTTAGTATTATCTTCATTTTATATCTGGCTTCCGTTATATTGTGGCATTGGTATTTTTATCGTAAATCTAATTGCTGCGATCTATGTTGCTATTTTACTTAATAACGAAAAAATTAAAGTTAAGGGGTTAAACAAATGGCGTTAATTCAATAGGTGTTTTAGCTGCATCGTTATGGCGATGATTTTGTTTTTGGAAAAAAAGGTAATCACCAAATGCTTTGGAGAAATAAAAATGATCTCCAAGAATTTAAAAAAACTACAATTGGTTCTGATGATTTTGAAAAATCTATTATTGTAATGGGTTCAAATACTTTTAAATCATTCCCAAACAAATTACCAGAACGTCTTAATTACGTATTAAGCACAAAGGAATTAAAAATCAAAGCTCAAAATGGCGATGAGCCTGATATGGTAATTCAGTCAATTGATGATTTTAAAGAATTAATGTTAAATCTACCAGAGAACAGTTTAGTATCTATCATCGGTGGGTTTGGTTTAATTAAGGAATTAATAGATAATCAATTTCATTTTCATGACCATCGCGACCATGAGCACACAGAAGAATGTGTTGAATGTAATCATTCTAGAGCCCAAAATGATTATGAAATTCGAGATCTATATATTACCATCTTTGAAACTGAATTTAACACCACGGGTGATTTAATCACGGTTAGCCCTGCTGATTTACAAGAACTCGTTAAAGATTATCAGTTACTTGAAATTAAAAACATCGACCAAAATGTTAACTTATATCATTATGTTAAGAGAGATTTATGAAACAATATAAAGAATTAGTAAAAACCGTTTTAGATTTTGGTGAATTAAAATAGAACAGAACCGGTGTAGATACACTTGATTCATTTGGCCATACAATTAAATTCGATCTAAGAAAAGGATTTCCATTAGGTACTTTAAGAAAAATGCCATGGAGATCTATTGTGTCTGAGTTACTATGGTTTATTAAAGGTTCTACAAATGTAAATGAATTAAGAAAAATTCAACATGGTGAAAATAGTAATAAACGAACTATTTGGGATGATAATTATGAACACCAAGCAGTTGAATTAGGTTATCAAAATGGTGAACTTGGTCCAATTTATGGTGGCCAATGGAGAAAAAAATATCTAAAAGATAATCAAGAAATTTCTAGAGCTGTATTAACAGATCCATTGAAAGAAGCAATTGATTTAATTAAAAATGATCCTTATTCGCGTAGAATTATTGTTAATTCATGGCAAGTAAATGATTTACGTAAAATGGCATTACCCCCTTGTCATTATTCATTCCAATTTAATGTATCAGCTGATGGTAAATATTTAGACTTGATGTGGACACAACGTTCAACAGATGTTGGTTGTGGTCTTTACTATAATATCGCTTCCTATGGGCTATTGTTATCAATTATTGCTAAAATTACAAATAAAGAACCTAGATATCTAATTGGCTCATTAGGGTCTGTTCATATTTACAAAAATCATATTGAACAATTTAATGAATTATTAGAACGTGATACTTTAGAATTACCAACTCTAAAAATTGCGAATCATATTAAAACATTAGAAGATATTGAAAAATCAATTCCAGACGATTATGAAATCGAAAATTATAATTGTCACCCAACAATGAAATTTGAAATGGTGGTATAATGAGAAATTTATTTGAACCAAGATTAGCATTTAAGCCTTATGAATACCCAGAATTACTTGGGTTTAAAGATGCAATTCGAAAAAGCTATTGGGTCCATAGCGAGTACAACTATACTCCAGATATCCAGGATTATAAAGTTAATTTAAACCCAGAAGAACGTGAAGTTATTCGTAGATGTATGTTAGCGATTTCACAAATTGAAGTTACAGTAAAAAGATTCTGGGCTGACATTTATTATAAATTTCCTAAGCCAGAAGTTGATGCTGTTGGCGTAACATTTGCAGAATCTGAAGTTCGTCATGCAGATGCTTACAGTTCTATTTTAGAATTACTTGGTATCAACGATGACTTCGCTAAAATTCATGAAATCCCTGCATTAATGGGACGTGTAAATTATATGCAAAAATTCATGAAAGATAAAAATTTAGATGACCAACATTTCGTGTTATCAATTATTCTTTTTAGCATGTTTATTGAACATATTTCATTATTCAGTCAATTTGTAATTATGATGAGCTTTAATAAATATAGAAACCAATTTAAAGGCTTATCAAATGCAATTCAAGCAACTGCTAAAGAAGAAGAAATTCATGGTAATTTTGGTGTAGAAATTTTCAAAATTCTACATATTGAAAATCGTGAATTATTTACTGATGAATTTTATTCAGATTTGCTTGAATTATCAAAAGATGCATTTAAAGCTGAAATGGATATCATCGATTGGATTTATGAAACTACTGATTTATCATTTATGCCAAAAGATTCAGTTAAAGAATATGTAAAATCTAGATACAATAAATCTTTAACAACGTTAGGGGTAAATTTCGAATACCCAATAAATAAAGAACTGTTAAAGCCCACCGAGTTTTTTGATGTGGAAGTGCTAGCACCAACAGAAATAGATTTTTTTAATAAACGGTCTGTAGATTATACAAAAAGATCCCTCGATTCAGAAGTAGATGATGATTGGTTTAATTGATAATTGTCAAGTCCATGGATTGACAGAGTTTACAAAACAGGGAAGATGTAAACTCTGTCATATACAAAAATGTTTAGGTAAAATCACCGGCGATTATAGTTTAACATAGTATAAAGAATTTAAAGAGAAGTGTCCAGATTTATATAATGATTACTATAACAAAAGATGCGAAAAAACTACTTCTACATGTATTGAAAAATATGGCGTCAAAAATCCATATCAAATAGATCATATTAGAAAGAAAGCTGAAAATTCTATCAAATAGAAACCCAAAAAAGAGAAAATTTATATTTAGAGAAAAAAATCTAAAGAAGATAAAGCTTTAGAAATAAAAGAAAGAATGCAAAGATTGCGGGGAGTCGATAACCCAAGTCAATTGCCTGGATTTAAAGAAAAATTTAATAAGAGTATAAGAAAACATAGATAGCATATAAATTATGATTACTTAGATAATTTGTATAAAATTTATAAAAGAGTTACTACTTATGATATAACAAATATTGTCGATATTTCAAATGCGTCTAGATCAACCGTGTTAAGATTTTTAAAGAGTCAAAACATTATCATTGACACTTAGTATAATTCTAAAGTTGAAATAGATATATATGATTATATTAAGTAGATTAATTCTGAAATTCTTGTGATTCAAGGCGATAAATCATTGATTAAAAATCAACTTGATATTTACGTTCCGGAATTAAAATTAGCAATAGAATTTAATGGCGATTATTGGCATTAGAAAGATTGTGTACAAAGAAAAATAAGTTCAGAATACCACATAAACAAAACAAATCTTTGTGAACAACAGGGAATTAGATTAATCCTGTAAATATGTTATCAAATGCTATCTAGATGGTAAAATCCCAGATACATCTATTTACAATAATAGACTTCCTAGAGATTATTTTTAGACTTTAGATTTTTCTGGAAAAATAGAAGAACCTAAAGAAGAATTAGTAGATAATAAATTTAAAATTTATAAAACAGGGTATATTATTTTATGACAAGACAATATGAGCCATTTTATTGGTTGAACAATGATTAGAAAAGATTTTTAGAAAAAGGATATTTAGTAAACGGACAAACCGCTAAAGAGCGGTTTAAATTCATCGCAGATACTGCAGAAAAACGTTTAGGTATTTCTGGATTCTCAGAAAAATTTTATGACTATTTCTAGAGAGGTTGGTTTAGCTTAGCTTCTCCGATTCTTGCAAATTATGGATTAGACCGGGGTTTACCTATTAGCTGTTTTGGTTCTTATATCGGTGATTCCGTTGAAGAAATTATGGACACTGCTTCAGAAGTTGGCGTTATGAATAAAGTAGGCGGTGGCACATCTGGATATTTTGGTCATATCAGACCAAGAGGATCTGTTATCAAAGACAACGGAACATCAGATGGCACATTTAACTTTGCAAAATTATATGATACTATTATTAATGTAATTTCACAAGGAACTACACGTCGCGGGCAATTTGCTGGTTATATTGATGTAGAACATGCTGATATCGATGAATGGCTTGATATTCAATAGGATGAAAACCCAATCCAAGTAATGTATTATGGTGTTTGTATTGGTCGTAAATGGTTAGAAGAAATGAAAGCTGGAGACCAACAGAAACGCAAAATCTGGGGTAAAATCATTAAACGTCGATGTGAAACTGGTATTCCATATTTATTTTTCCGCGATAATGTAAATGAAAATAAACCAGATGTATATATTGATAAGAGCTTACAGATTTATCATTAGAATTTATGTTTTACTGGTGATACTGTTGTGGCTGTGGCTGATGGTAGAAATGGTGTAACGATTGAACAACTTGCAAAAGAATCCCAAGGAAAAATCAAGTTTCCAGTGTATTCATCAAGCGAAAGAAATGGTAAAAGAGTTATAGGTAAACCTAATGGCGGTGTTACTAAAATGACAGCTTGGAATGAACCTGAAATTAAAAATGCAGTTGCATTTAAAAGCGGGACCAAGAATGTGATTACACTTATTTTAGAAAACGGTGATGAATTTAGATGTACTCCAGATCATAAACTTGCAACAACAGATGGTCGTTGGATTGAAGCAAAAGATGCGATTGGGGAAGAACTTCAATCATTATTTACATATACAAGTAGACAAGGTAGCAAATATAGATTCTTAAATACATTATCTAATGTTAAAAAAAGACAAGATAGAATGATTTATGAATTTTATATTGGTAAAATTCTAGATGGTTATAGTTTAGATCATATTGAACCTTGTAGAGATTTTAATAATGATAGACTATCTAATTTACAGTTATTAACATTTGAAGATCATTTAAACAAATCCAAATTGGAAAAACTTGGAAAGAATAATTCAATTTATAGATTAAAAGATCCTAGTATATATAAAGACAATTTGTCAAATGCCATGAAAGCAAATAACAATCCTACTTATTGTGGTTATGATAATTATGCTTTAATTGAACTCGGTAAAATGATTTACTCCCAAGAGGGTATTTTTAATAAGTCTATTTATCTTAAATTGAGGGATTTGGGGTATAATGTGCCGTTATCTTTTTCTGAATATCGTTTTGGTAAATCATTTAGTTTATACACAAAATATGTAATCGGAGAGTTAGAATATAACGGGGAATTTGAATATTCAAAACAATCTATTATTAAAAATCCATCAAAACTATATGATGAAGCTAGACAAAATTATATTAAAACTTATTTTGTTAAAGAAGAAAATAATAATGTAATTAAATCCGGTTTAATGGTAGTAGATGTTGTTGATAAAGGGGAAATTGAAGACGTATATGATCTTACGGTTGAAGATAATCATAATTTCTATATTTTAACATCTTCAGATGATACTAACTTCGAAAACTCGCAAGGTGTTTTAGTTCATAATTGCTAGGAAATAGCGTTGAATAACAATAACTTAGAATCATTTGTGTGTTGTTTGTCATCAATGAATTTATTACATTATGATGAATGGAAAGACACTGATGCTCCAAAAGTATTAACTTACTTTTTAGATTCAGTGATGACTGAATTTATTAATAAAGCTAAAAAATATAAACACCTAGAAAGAGCTGTTCGTTTTGCAAAAAATCAAAGAGCGATTGGTATTGGTGTTTTAGGCTGGCATAGTTATTTGCAATCAAAAATGATTCCGTTTGAATCTCAAGAAGCATTTAGATTAAATGATGAAATCTTTTCTTTATTACAAGAAAAAACATTAGAAGCTTCTAAAGAACTTGCTGAATTATTTGGCGAACCTGAATTGATTAAAGGATATGGTAGACGTAATGCTACATTAATGGCTTTAGCACCAACTAAATCAAGTTCAGCAATTCTTGGCCAAGTATCGCCATCAATTGAGCCATTTAAGGCAAATTATTTTGTAAAAGATTTAGCAAAAACAAAATCGATTTATAAAAATCCGTATCTTGAGGAATTGCTTGAAAGTAAAGGAATTAATACTTCAGAAATTTGGGAATCAATTTTGTTATATGGCGGATCTGTTCAACATTTGTCTCAATTATCGCAAGATGAAAAGAATGTGTTTAAAACATTTGTTGAAATCAACCAACTAAAAATTATTCAACAAGCAGCTCAACGTCAAGCTTATATTGACCAAAGTCAATCGCTTAATTTAATGTTCACTGAAGAAACTTCTAGAGGTGAAATTAGTAAACTGACATTACTTGCTGAAGAACTTGGCGTAAAAACATTATATTATCAATTTAATGTGAATGCTGCTCAGGAATTTTCTAGAAAGCTTAAACAAAGAGATCTAGAGGATTGTCAAAGTTGTTCTGCATAATCCATAGGACTGATTTAATCAGTCCTTCTAAAGGTGTTAGAAATGAATTTAGAAGATTTAAAGAAAGAATTAGAAACTTACGGAAACATCCGTAAGACAAATAATAACATTGAAGTAAAAGTTCATATTCTTAATAAGAAAAATGAAGATTATTGGAATATTATGATTAATGATATGGCTGAAGATATTTCAGTTAGATGGCATGTTAAAGTATCAGAATTACCTTTTGAAGAAATGGCTGAAAAGTATTTTGATAAGTTAACTAAATGGTTTGAAAAGAATACTGATATCCATCACATTTTACATCAGATGGCATTACTTCAAGAAAGATTACAGTATGCATAAAATTAAAGGTCCTTGATTGGACCTTTTTTATTTTGTTTAATTATGGTTTTTCGATAGAAATGATAAATCTTTGGTAAAAATTTGAATCCCCATAATGGGAATCTTTATCATTTGCAAATGACACCCAATCTAAGTATTCTTTAAATGATTTATCATTCGTGTTATGAACTTTTACTACGTATCCTTTATCAAATGCTTGTTGAATTAAGTTATCCCATAAACCCTCGCCATCTTTTGATTGCTGCGAATCGGAAATAACTGCATTATATTTTTTGAATAAGATATCCCAAAATACTTTTTTCGCAAAACCTACAGTAGCAGCAACCCGATTAGCTTTATTTCTCCATACTAAGCATTGTCTAAAAGGTGTCTTTGAAATATTTTTAAAGCCAGGAAATTCTTTATAATGAACAAAGTAATAAATTGTTCTGTCTTTATAAAGAAAGTAATAATTTCCTTTAGCAGTTGTTAGTGAATAAAACCCAACATTTTGCGGTTCTGTCGATAACAACTTTGCTTTTTCGATATTATTTAGAATATCTTCTTGATATTCTTTAACATATCCATAACTTAATTGAATTCTCTGCGGTGCCATTTCGTTTAGTAACTCTGATAAACTTCTCATAAATTATCCTTATAAAAAATCCTCATTTGGATTATTTCATATAATAACAAAACCAAATGAGGATGTAAACCATTTTATAAAATTATCTAAAAAATAATCAGAAAAAATATAAAGAAAGCAATAACACTAATAATGTTATTACGAACTATTTTATTTTGTTCTGTTTTAGATAACGAATCAAATTCTTGATCGTTGTATTCAGGCGGAACAATTTTATGGTGGTTATGATATTCTGAATCATTATATTCTTCCTTTAATTCTATATCTTCTGTTACTTCTGGGTTATATTCATTATCGCCGTTATCGTCATCTAGAAGCTCATTAGAATCATTTTCGTTTAAATCTGAATTATCCTATTGCTATTCATTGTCTAGTGTCTCTAGCTCTTCTGGTTCATTATTTTTACTCATATTTACCTCTTGTTCTAGATAAATTAAAAGGAGCTATAAGCTCCTTTATTATATTTATCCTTTCTTGAATAAGATCCTTTTCCTTTCTTTGGTTTCTCTATGCGTTGTCTGAATAAAGAATCGGTTACCAAAGCCTTAACCATAGATTCATTAATTTTGCCTTTATTGTGTTTATATTCCATTTCTTGTAGTCCTCACCGAGAAGTTTAAACGTGCCACAATTGTCTATAATCATAATTACATCCTTTGAATAATCAATTTCTTGGTTCGTTGCATTTTTAATAACTTCTAAACCAAATCGTATCATATAATCTAAAGGATACTCTTTTTCATAATTAATAAAATAATTATATTTAACCCCATTAGCCAATATGCAAATAACTTCAGTACGAATCATTTTTATTCCTCCACTAAAATATAACCATTTCCATCAATTTTAATTTTATAATGCGAGTTTAAGTAATCTTCTAATGGAAATTGTTCTTCAAGACCAACCCAGATACCATTACTCATTTGAACACATTTAGATGCAATAGTATATTTTACACCATCAATAGTTTTAACCGGAATTTCATCACCTTTATGTTTTTCCCAAGTAACAAAAGAATTACCTGGCCCATAGATATCATCTTGAGCATCGATAAACATTTCACGGTTTGGGTGACGAATAAATTTTGAGTTACGCATAATAAAAATCCTCATTTGTTGTTTTGATGTAGCTATAATACCAAAACAGAAAGATGATGTAAATAGATTTTTTGAAAATTTTTAAGAAATTCTTTTGAATTCTTTAATCCATTCAGCAGACTTCGGTAAATCAACCGATAAAATAGTATGTTTATTGGCAATAGAATCAAAGAATTTACTAAGTTCTTCGAAAGTCTTAAATGATTTCGTTAGAGTTTGTGATAAACCTGTTGTGAGAGAATTTACCTGATATGTAAGATGATATAATGTATCTTTGACCAATTCATCATAGTTCAATTTAACCTTTTCATAGATTTCAATAACTTGATCAAATTGTAATGAACTAACGAATTCTTTGAAGTCATGAACATTAGTAAACTCTTGAGTATCTATACCAATAACTGCGCTAGCATCAACTGTTTTAACAATTGCTGGTTTTCTGTACTTAACAACATATTCTTTTTGAGACATAATAAACTCCTTATAGATTTACAAGTAAAATAAACCCAGCAACACATAGACTAAGTACAACAAACCCTATGATAGATAAAATAACATCTGCAATTTTCGATAACATAAATCCTCCAATTAATTACGTTTAGCTTTTGCTGGGATTAATTGATAACCTTCTAAATAGTATTCTTTAACACTCATTATATCATAACGTGTTAATAATTTATTCCAACGATAAGCAGTTACTGTAACATATTTGTTATCTTTAGTAACCTGTGCGATAAAGGTAGTAAATAATCCTAATTCACGGGCAGTAATTTTGATACGTGATTCTGGGATACTTTGTTTTTCTTTGTATAGACGATGAACTTGGTATTCTTTGTAGAAAAATAATACTTCTGTAGACATAATAAAAATCCTCATTTGTTGTTTTGATGTAGCTATAATATCAAGAACAAATGAGGATGTAAATAGTTAAAAGAAAAAATTTATGAATTTATTTTTGCTAGTTACAACTTTATACCCAATAAATCCTAATGCGATGCAAAAAGTAAGTAATGTTAAAATCGACGATGCATTAGGGGAAAACATTAAAAATCCTTGAGCAATAAATCCAACTGAAACAGAAATACACATTGAGATAAAAATCACAATAACCAAAAGTGCTAATAACTTCAAAACATCTTTAGTCATTTTTAAATTCTCCTTCCATCGGAATAATCTGGCCAAACGTATCATGGATATAAAAACAGGATTTTGTTAATGCGTGTAGAATTGCATCTTTATATTCACCATAGAAAATAGAAATCATATTTGAGATATCAGTTGATGAATCATTTCCACTGAAAATCAACCAAAAACATTTCTTACTCATTTCGTAAATATCTGGGTGATAACGTTTGAGAAATTCAAATGCAAGATAGCCATTTCTTGCATCTCTTAATTGGTCTACTTGTTTCTGATGAAATTCTGCTAATTCTAACGATGAATGGAAATATCCATCGGTTGTTTTAAAAACTTGCTGAACTTTACTCATAAATTAATCCTTAGGAATTGGCGGTAATTTTTTCCATTCTTTGTCATTTGATTTTACATAAACAGATCCATCATCGCATAAAGCTGTAATGATATGTTCACCCCAGGTTTCTTCCGTGTCTTGTGATAATGCTGTTGAAATTTGAATGATTTTCTTTTCACTAAATCTAGAAATTACTTTAATGATAATTGGGTCATCATCTAACAACGGATTTCCAAAATAGTCATATTGTTTAAGATTTCCATCAACATTAACTACAAATGGATGGTATGGAAAATTCTTCCCAGCTACAGCAACAATTTTACCAGTTTTACCATCATGAAACAAAACAGTGTCTCCAACATTCTTTACTCCAATTTCAAAGGCAGGTGGAATCATCGCCTTTCCAATATTTACTTGCATAATTAATTTCCTTTATGTAACATTTCAATAACAAATGGATCTAAATCGCCATCTAATACAGCAGATGGATTTTTTGATTCATAACCGGTTCTCAAATCTTTAACTCTAGAATCATCTAATACATAGCTTCTAATTTGTGAACCCCATCCATTTTCTAATTTACTATCTTCAATTTCAGATTTAACTTCATTTTGTTTTTGAAGTTCTAATTGATATAGTTTAGATTTTAATTGATCCCATGCGGAAGCTCTATTTGAATGTTGAGATCTTTCAGACTGACAAGTAACTACAATCCCAGTTGGAATATGGGTTAAACGTATTGCGGAGTCTGTTTTATTAATATGTTGACCGCCTGCACCAGATGCTCTAAATGTATCTTCGCGTACATCAGATTTATTAATTTCAATATTAATTGAATTATCTACTTCCGGGTAAACAAATACTGCTGCAAACGATGTATGGCGCTTATTATTAGAATCAAATGGAGATTTACGAACTAAACGATGGACGCCAGATTCAAATTTACACCAACCATAAGCAAGTTTACCAGTTACTTTTAGTGTAGCTGATTTAATACCAGCTACATCACCTTTAGTATAATCTAATAATTCAGTGTCAAAGCCTTTTTGGGATAACCATCTGGTATACATTCTTAAAAGCATTTGAGCCCAATCATTTGATTCAGTGCCACCAGAACCCGCTTGAATATCAATGTAGCAATTAAGAAAATCTGTTTCAGATGAAAACATTTTTTGGAATTCGATTTCATTTAGTTCTTTAATGACTTCATCTAAAATATCTTGGTGTTCATCTTCTTCAGAAAGTAATAATTCAATTGAGTCTTTAATATTTTCCAATTTACTAATTTCAGAATTTAAAGATTCTTGTTCTTTTGATTTTTGAATAGCTTTTACTTGATTATCCCAAAATGATGGAATACTCATTTCTAAATTCAATTCTTCAAGATCAAGTTTTTTCTGACTTATGTCAAAGATACCTCCAAGCATCTTCGAGTTTTTCTTTTGATTCAATCAGCAATCGTTTGTATAGCTCATTCATTAAAATATTTCTCCATTTCATCTATTGCTTTTAACAGTAACTCTTGATAACGAGTTACTTGAAAATTATCTGGATCTTTGAATTTTAAAATACCATATTCAAGAGCTTTTTTAACTGCCTTTAATTTAACATTTTCAACAAAGCCATTACAAGTTACATCTTTAGTAAGCATTAATACTTTTAGTAAGAAACTATTACATGATTCTAATATAAAATCATACTTAAAACTTTCTCCAAATAAATTAACATTTTGTTTAAGTTCTGTTAAATCTAACATAATATACCCGTCTATTTACTCTTTAGCTTGCTCTAATACGTATTCGATTGCAGCATCGATGTCATAACCATCATAGATGTCATACTCAGCGCGAATACCCCCATCAATAGCCTCTGTATCGTCTAGCTCTATGGTAGCAAAAGCCCATTCAGTGTCAGGTTCGAAGCTGCAAAGATAAACGGTTAATCGATCGTAGTCACCGCGGATGGGATCCCATCATACGTTGGTTGAATAGTAATAAATTCACCGTTTATTTTTACTTGTTGGGTGTTTACGATTGGCGCGTCGATTTTGGTATATTTCATTTTTGTTTCCTTTGCTGTTTGTTTAATTTATGGATTAATAATACACCATTTATTTTAAGTTGTAAATAGTTTTCTTAAAAATTTTTAATTAATTTAGAAAATGTTTCCAATTTCCAAATACAATATCAAGAATTAATGGTTTCTTTTTGAAATCAATGACCGCTTGATAATCTAAAATTTCTTTACCACAACGTACAGATACTTGCCCGCAACATTCAGTTCCGATGTAAGCAATATCTTTTCCTTCAAGTTCTTCAGAATATTTCTTTTTAAGTTCTTGAACTTTTTGACCAACTTGTGATTCAGTACACTTAATAAGAAATGCTTTACTATATTTTTGAAAATCGTTTTCTTGGAAAGAAACGTAGAAAATATATTCCATTTTAAACTCCTTATTGAAAGCTAATATCAGTGAATTCTACAAAATCATCAAATAGATAAGTTTTCCCATTGGCACTAACAAACCAATTGTTTTCTTCGTTATATGTAAGATAAAAAACAATACCATCAAAATTTACACAAAGGTATTTACATCCATCATATAAACCAAGTTCACGTAATTGTTTTTCTGTTTTTACCCATTTTAAATCTACATTAAACATAATAAAAATCCTCATTTGTTGTTTGATGTAGCTATAATATCAAGAACAAATGAGGATGTAAATAGATTTTTTAAAAAAAAATTTATTATTTGTAAGAAATAATTTCTACGCGACGGTTAGGTGCTAAACAATCAATTAGTTCAGATGATTTAAAGTTATCGCATTGTACTTGTTTTTCATCTTTACCAAAACCTGTGGTATTAATATCTGCTTTGATACCATTTTGAATCAAAAATTCTTTAACAGAATCTGCACGAGCGGTTGCTAATTTCACATTGTATTTATCTGAGCCTAACTTATCTGTATAACCAATTACAGTTAAAGATTTAGCATCAGTTAATTGTTTTAGATATTCAACTAAATAAGTTTTGCCTTGCCCAGTTAATTTCGCTGAGTCAAAACCAAATAAAAAGTCAGCAGATACTTCGTGAATTTGTTTATCTAAACCACAATTTACTGGATTCCAAAAGAACGATTGAGCATTATGGTTTTTATCAAATAGGATTTTATATTGACAGATTTTATGAACACCATTTTCTTTAAAATTGAAAACATAATCCCATTCAGATACACCAAATAAACCTTCAGCAAAATGCGGACGTCCTAATAAATTATGTAATTGATCTTTGTTCATGCCTTTACCAGATAACTCAACCGTTGTTAAATTATCTAAATTTGGCCAAGTACCAAATTGCGAACCATCATGATTAAATCCAGATTTTTCAATTTTCGGCCAAACAAGTTCATGGCCATCAGCTAAAGTACCTTCATTTGTAACTTTACTTAAATTACCACATGCAGCAACTAATGCAACAGATAAACTAATTAATAATGTTTTTAATAATTTCATTTATATTCCTTAATGATTTCTGTTTATAATTGGGGTTTATTAAACCCCAATCAAGTTATTAATAAATTACCATTGATACATGTAACCAGCGCCTACTGTAGTATCTTTTTGTGTATCAAATGATACAGATACTTTCACAATATGTTTACCGTTATCAGATGAACGACTTGCACCAATTGCTACAGCAGATTGACCATGCTTGTGGCCAATACCGACACCAACACCAGATTTACCAGGTAAGTATACTTGAGGAATATTTGCCATTGCAGCTACACCTGCAATACCTGCATCAGTACGTTTACGATTTTTACGAACTTCTTTATCTAAAGTATCAATACGTTTATGGGCTAAAGCTGTACTATTTTGAAGTTCTTTAATTTTACGACCTTGAACAGCTTGTTTTAATTTAACACCGTTTAATTGAGAAACATTTACAGCATCATGTAAATCAACACCATCAGAGACATTAGTGACTCGTGTATTGTTTGCATCAATACCATCTTTAGTCACACTTGGGCCATTTTTAATTTCAAGTTTTTCAGCGGTAACAGAATTTACAGTTAAATCTTTAGCAGTTTCAACTTTGTAAACAGATTCGCCGTTTTTACCAGCTTGTTTTGTAACTTTAATATTATCACCTGCTTCAACAACAGTATGACGTTTAGCTTCTTTTTCAACTTCAGTAATTTTAGCTGTATTTGCATCAATTGCTGGTTGATAATCTTTGCTTGAAACTGTATAGATAATTTTGCCATTTGTATCAGTTTCAGATGTAACAGTTGTGTTATCACCAGATTTTACTTCAGGTAATTTTTGCTCAACTGATTTGATGTATTTAGTGTTTTCGGCGATATCTTTTACATTTTTATCAATCAATTTTTCAGCAGAACGGATATCAGCAGTATTTGTTGTTACTTTAGTTTCAAGAGCATCAATCGCTGGTTGATAATCTTTTGCATTTACTGTATATACAGTTTGACTATTTGCATTTGTAGTTGTATCTACAGTAACATTTTGTCCAGCTTCTACAACAGGAACTTTTACAGCATCGCTGATTTTTGAAGCAACTGCGTATAATTGAGAACCATTAATTGCATCTGTAGAAGTAGCAGAAATTTCGCCGGCTGCAACATTAACAACTTGACGTTCTTTTCCTTCATCGCCAACAGAAACTGTTGCAATCGGAGTTGTGCCAGCAAAACCTGTATATGTGTTAGAGCCTACTGTTGCTGTAGTTACTGATTTTTCTAACTTAGACACGGAATGTGAACCTAACGCAACCGAGTTATCATGGGTGGTTAAAGATTCGCGGCCCATAGCCATCGAGTTAACACCTTTAGCTTTTGAATCAACTGAAATTGCAACAGAACCATTTGCTAACGCGCTTGAACTATCACCTAATGATGTTGCAAATACACCAGTTGCATTTGTTGATTCGCCAAGTGCAACAGAACTTTTACCAGTCGCATTACTATCATTACCAATTGCAACGGCGGAATCAGCAGTTGCATTTGAACCTGTACCCATTGCTAAAGAAGATTCGCCAGATGCAGTAGCTTTTGAGCCAAAAGCGCTAGCATTTAAACCGCTTGCTACAGACTGATGACCTACAACAGTGGTCTCATTAGCTAGAGCTTTATTATCATAACCAAATGCGCTTGAATTATGGCCTGTAATTAAATTGTAGTGACCCGTCGCAGTTGATTGATCGCCCGTAATATTATTGCCACCGCCGTAAGCATGTGTATGATTACCATTCACTTGGTTATTCATACCGAACGCACTATTTTGTTCGCCGATTAAATGGTTGTTATCTCCACCCGCTTGGCTTTGATAACCTGTAATAGAAGAGCCATCACCAAAAATGTTACCATCTTTAGCAGTATCAGCTACAAAGTTTTGTCCACCGATTACTGTAGTTGAGCCGTCAGTCGCATTTACTATGTTTGATTGACCTACGACTACATGGCCAGGTCCTGCAACTACAGATGGAACTACAGTATTTTTGTAAGTTTCTCGTTCAGTCACAGTACGAGTGTCTACGGTTTGGCCATCTAACACGAGTGGATTTTTTAAACTAGGATCTTCTGCCATTACGCCCGCTGACACTAATAACGCAACCATTAAAGCAGAAATTTTTTGTTGTTTCATTTGAACTCCTATTAATTAAGAAAAATAAAATCGTTACCGCAGAATCTAACCGAGTAACGATTTTTATAATATTAAAAAATTATATGATATAACTATTATTAAAGATTTTTTACTTTATCTTCAGCATACCCACGGAATGTTTCAAAACCATCTTCTTCAAGATAATCCCAACGATAATCGTAACCGCTCCAGTTATCGACACCAGCACATTCTAATGCTTCTAATTCAGCTTCAGCCGCAAATAACTTAACCAATTCTTCTTCAGTTAATTCAAAACGGCCATTTTCTAATCTTTTCATTTATTTTTATCCTATGAATACATTACCAGAACCATCCGCAACAGTATCTCCACACGCAGTAGAATCGCCGATTTTAATTGCAGATTTCCCATTTATGAACACTGTTGAACTTCCGATTACAACAGAGTCATGACATGATGGCGATGGATCACAATGGGTTAACATTTGATCGCCATCGATTAATGGAGCCTTCCCATTTACAACAACATTCTATACAGTTGCTTTACATGTTGTTGGTGGAAAATTTCCATGTCCTGTAGTGCTTGCGCCATCTAACTAAATTGCAGCCATTAATATAAATCCTCAGAAAACAAGATATCAGAATTAAGTGACCCTGATAAACGAATTACTTGATTTTGTTCTTTCGCAATTTTCATTGCTTCTTCGCGCCCAACAAAACGACCTTTATTTGTCAAGAATCCTTGTTCCCAATCTAATAAAGCATGTTTATACATTTTCTCAAGTTCTTTGATTTGTTTATTCATAAAAGAATCATAGTGTCTTAAACCATATACTTCATGAATAATATAATCGCCGTTCTCTAAAGTACCATCGCGTTCATCAACGAAAACTTGACAAGCTGAACACACAATTCTTTCTGGGATTTCGTGATATTCACGTTTTTATTCAAAAGTTTAATAAAATCATTAAACAGTTGTTGACGTTCTTTTTCATCAAGTTTTTCGATTTCGTTTATCAAAGCCATTATAATACCTTTATTCTGGATTAAACTTAATTTTTACTTTACATAACTATGAATTTACAATACCTAAATTAGATTCATAATTAAAAATTTTATTCTATTCAGGTTTTATATTATCAATAAAGAATACCGTAGAAATTCTATCATGAGCAATGATTTTAAACATTTTATCCGGAATATTCATTCCGTTTTTTGTTTTATGAATTTCACAATTATCAAATACAATACCAGAAATCACATACTTAGCATGATAATTAGACTTTCTTAAATCTTTTGCAAATGTTTCCATGTTTTTCCAGGTTGTTCTGTTTAAAACAGGATCTTGTGGAACAATATTTGTCATTAAGTACTATTGACTTACAGTATCATAATCAGAGGTATCTGACTATGCTGCTAGATGACCTTTATCATAACCACTTTTAGCATATTGCTTAGGATTTAATTGATCTTTATAACTAAGTCTAGAATCAAATCTAAAATCATTTGTTCTATGAGCTTTATTTTGTTTAAAATCAGATTCTTCTAATTTTTCAACAACAGCAACTGGAATTTTCCATTCTTTACTAAAGTACTAAATATACTGATCATTGCAAATTTTTACAATATCATCAGACTGTACTTCAACTTTTAACTAGGTTTCAATGTCAGGGCAATCAATCGCTAAAGCGATTGATGAACTTACAGAGGTTAATCCTAATAAAATAATCTATAAAAATTTACGCATATTTAAAGTACTCAACACCATCAGCAGTTACTACACGTTCAGCAACTACATCAACACCGGAAAAAATAACTTCTTTAAATTTAAGACCTTGCTTAACTTTTTTAACTGCTAATTTTCTAGAGTTATCGTTTAAGATATCAAGGTATTCTTGTTTTGTGATTTTGATCTGTTTCATTTTTGTTTCCTATTTACTAAAATTTAGATCTATATTAATCTATTTAAGATCTGTTGTAAATAGTTTATTCTTTATTTGTTAAATCTTTTTCAACTTTATCGAAAAATAATTCAGTGTATAATTTTTTAGCTTTGATGAAAATAATCACACGATAAATTAATGGAATATATTCAGAATCAATCCCGATACTGTTAGTGTTAAGATCTTTAATACTTAAAAATGATGGCTTAAAATGATTTAGACCGCAAATTTTATACGTTTGATCTTTGTGTACTAAATCGCGAGCATGATTAAAATTGCCAGAAATATAAAAATTCTTTTCGTCTAAATCTTTAACAACATTTTCAAACGTTGCATTTTGGAACAAAAGCCAGCGAATGAATAATGAAATATAATAACTAATTGTTTTCATAATTATCCTTATTTGATACAATCACCAAAATTTTCTAATAGCATCGGAACAATAATTGCTCTGATATAATTTTCAGAACCATACTCTTTGTATTCTGCGCAAAAACTAGAAATTTCTTTATTTGAAATTTTCCAACCATTTTCTAAACCATCAGAATATCTTTCAAAACAATCTGACTTAATCATATTTCGAACTGCTGTTTTATATTCTTTACTGGTTTTATCAATTTTTGTTAGATCAAGTTCCATTAAAAACTCCTTCAAGAAACTTTTGTTTAAAGATTGCAAATTTTCCGATGTATTTGCCATTTACAAAAATCTGAGGTAAACTTATACCAGATACATCATCACCATATTCTAGTTCTAATTGCTTAACAACAGATTCCTTATGTACTAATTTACCATTTTCATCGCGTTCAATAACTGAAAGAAATTCATAATCAATTTTATGATAATCTAAAAATTCTTTTGCTCTTAAACATGATTCACATGGGTATAAACTAGTATCAAATCCATAAATTTTAACTTTCATAAATCACCTAAAAGAAAAGTCTTTATAGTGTAGTATTCATTATAAAGACTTGTTTAAAACTAATCTCAATTATGTAGAATCTCCCCTAGATACCTCCATTAGATGTGGTATGCAATGAAATTTCGCTACAAAATATTGATTATTAACTTAAAAATTTTTTAAAATCATCACAACCACCAATATGATTTCCATCAACGAAAATCTGAGGCATTGTTGTCCCTTTTAATTCAGACTTACCTAAAAGTTTAACTAATTCATTTTCGATTTCTGGGATCAATTCATACCCATCTTTATTATCTGCTTTTTTAATTACAGAAATAAAATCAAAATCAATTTTTTTACGAGTACATAATTTTTTCGCCATTTCACAATACATGCAATATTTTAATGACGAATCAAATCCATAAATTTTAACTTTCACTAACATCTCCCAAAAGTCTGATATTTGTATTTGCTGGCATATAACCCAGTTTTGGTTTAAAAATTTCAGAAGAACTTTTTAACATTCTTTGTTGTCCCGAAAAATAACCATAGAAAAATGTTTTAAGCAATGGCAAATAATCATCAGCATAATGAGAATTATCATCTGACAATGTATTCAACATACTACCCATTAATAAATTCAAAATCTCTTTGTAGTAGCCATATTCTTTAATAAAACCAGAGCCATCAGTAGTTTCACCTTCAGAGGCTAACACGTAAATAACTTCACGTTCTAATTCTTTATCCGTTAGAGCTACTTTTACTTTATCATAAAATTCTAAATTATTCATTATTCATCACCTGTCCATTTGCGTATCCTGCCGCATACATTTTCATTTCATTAAAAACTTCTTTAGAAGATGGTCCTATAATTTCTTCATTATTAACGACACTAAAAATAACATTATCAATATATTCACATATAAATTTTTTAGGGCCCCAATGAGTTTTTTCAAATAATTCAACAAAATCAGATAAAAATTGATTTCCTTGATTTAATCTAAAAATTTTAATTAATTCTTGTTCTTGTAATGTATAACTTTTAAAACTCATAACTACTTCTGATACTTCTTAAATTGTTTGGAAAAATCTTTAGCCAAAATTTCTTTTGTAATTTTTCCATCTGGTAAATTAAATTTATATTGATTATAATAATCCTTCATCTCAGATAACTACAATCGCTTATAATGTTTAATAAAATCATTTGGAAAATTTTGGTGAATTGGATTTTTAGTAAAATCTTGTTCATAATAATCAGCTAACGATCTTAAATATGTAGGGTAATCAACTTTGCCTTTCAACCCTTCACGAATAAATCTGTTTTTCATTCTCTATTCAGCGACATTACATGCTCTACATAATAACCCACGGCATCTACCGGCATTTTCGCCAACAACCGAGTGGTCATGATCAAGATGAGCTTCACCAACTGAATTCAATGGTCTTTTACAAATTTTGCATAAACCATTTTGTTCTTCGAATAATTGTTTTTTATATTCTTTAATCTTTTTTCCAAATAATTGATACATTTAAATACTTGCCAATTTACGCAACAGTGTCATATACCGTTCTGTTTTATAGTATTTAAATACATCATGTGAATCACAATTTTTAAATGGTTTATTTTCTTCTTTTGCTTTTGATGCATTAACAAAATCGCATGTAATTTGTGATACAAAAAATTTATCATTGGTTCTTAATTTACCAGACTGCATGTCTGAATACAATGATTTAACAACATCATGGCCTTCAATTAAAAATGTAAATACTTCTTCTGGGGTGTTTACTTTAAATTTATTTTTCTCAAAGTCTCCACTAGAAACATAACGATCAAAAGCATTTGCATCATCAATTAATCTGTCTAATTTATCTGTACTATAACTCAAATCCGGTGAATATTCTAATGTTTCTTTTTCGGTACATTTCTTATAATCTATAGCACCTAGTCTGTAAGCCTTGATGTATTTATCAGTATTACAATTAAGTTCCATCTTGAAATAATTCCATTTACCCATTGTAGTAAACGAAACGCCTTCTTTTTGAACTAAATCTTTTTCATACACTTTATTTTTTAGGATTAATGATTCCTTGTATTTTTGAGGAGAAACTACTTCATCATGTGTTACATAATAATATCCAACATATGCTACTGCACCAACAACTAATAAAAGTATAGCAATAATAATTTTCTTTAATAATTTCATAACTTACCTCACTTGTTCTATAAGTCTTTAAGATATTCTGTTTTAGCAGTAGTAGTTTTCCAATAATCTAAAGATTTTTTTAGTTCTTCTTGCTGCTGTTCCAGTTTTTTAACTTCATCTGTTGTTAAATGATAAAGCTTCATGTTAATAAGTTCTTCTGAATAATCTTTTAATTCATTGTAACTTTCAATAAGTTTAATTGATTCCTTTCTTGATAATTTATCCAAAACAATTTCTTTATCGATCACCTTTTTGATAAAAATAATTTTTGCTGTAGCTAAATTAAATTTATCAGTTTCTTTTTTGATGTTGTTTTGAATACGTTTATCAAAATACGTTAATCTAAAATCTACGAAATCCTTAATTAATTCTTTTGGCTCATCATATACTTTCAATTTATTATTTTCATCAAGTACAGTAATATTTTGAGCAATAGATTCCTGTAGTTTAAATTCTTTTAAAATTAACTGATGATTTTTTTCTGTATCTGTTGTCAAAAAATCGCGTTTCAATTTAACAACAATATGAACTCTTTCTGAACTAATTTCTTCCGTATAAGAAACAATTTTACCAGATTCTTCTAATTTATCAAGTAACGCAATATAGTCTTCACGTTCAGTGTTAAAAGGAAGTTCTGAGATTGTTAAAGTAAACCCTGATAGTTTATATAGACCAGTTAGAGTAACTCCTTTAATAAGCTTCTGGTTCACAATTTTGCTATATGGTTCAATAGTTCCTTTGAAGTCATAATACTTAACGAGTGGATTTTCTTTAATATTACCTGTTTCTAAGTATTCTTTAACTTTATCAGCAACTGATTGATAGTCATGAGGTAAAATTTGTGTCGCAAATCCAGTTGCGATACCTTTTACTCCATTAATTAACACAAAAGGAATTAATGGTAAATAGTATTTTGGTGGAATATGTTCTGGATCTTCATGAGCCGGAGAAATATCAATATCTTTATAGATCTTATTAAAATTATCAGAAATTTTTGCAAAGATATAACGAGCAGCAGCAGCTTTACGAATAAATCTAGAACCAAATGCGCCGTCACCAGTAAGTAATGTAATATTATTACAATAATCAGCAGCCATTAAAATACCAGCTTCGCATGCGCTTTGTTCCCCGTGATGATATCCCCATTCAGAAACTCGACCACCAATAGATGCTACTTTATTAAATTTATCTTTTGCAGTTTGAAGCGCAGAATATAAAAAGAATCTTTGTACTGGTTTTAAACCGTCTATCATTGAAGGAATTGCACGATTTTCAATCGTGTACATCGCGTACTCCAATCCTTCTGTATTAATAATGTCAGATAATAATCTATTGTGGTCTTTGTTCGTCATAGCTTTCTAATACCTTCGCCTTCTTTATTGTGTATATTTACCTAACTTGTATTACATCCTATCCAATTTGCGCCTACATATAACTTTCCATTTTTCGTATATGTATTATAACTTAATGTTTTGTTGCCAATTTTATCAAGAATATGAAGCTCAGCATCAATGATTAAAGTTGGTGTAATTTTAATTTCAAATTCATTGAGCATTTCATAATGACAGAAAATAATAATATCAGCAGAACCATTAATAGGATGAGTTAAATCTAAACATCTTTGATGATATGTTCCTGGTTTAGAAGACCATTTTTTATTATTTCTCATTGTAAATGAAATCGTATTGCTAGAATATGTTTTCACTTCAATTCTGAGATTATTTTGAATATCAAACAAATCGTACTAATAAGAATGTAGATCTTCTTTATTATGTTTATTTCCGTTTAATTTTAAATCATCAAATCTATTAATAAAATAATCTTCAACAGTTTCGCCAATACTAATATTAAGCATTTTATCCTCAACAGATCTTTCATCGCCTGGGTGAGAATAATTTAATGCACCAGATGTTCTACAATTATTGAACTATTTAATTGGCATTATATATGGTTTTAAATGTTCATGATATTTGTTAAAAAATAAATCTGTTTTAGTAATCATTTGTACTCCGAATAAAGGGCATATGCCCTTTATATCACTTAACTTCTTTTACTGAATATCCTTCTTTGACTTCTTCTACAGAATATAGCCCTTCGCGGTTAACAGTTGCGACACGTAAACATCTTGTTTCTTTTTCCATGGTAGTTAACTCATTGTCAACATATTTTAATTTTTCTAGAACAAAATACTCAGAACAACGCATTTTTTGACCGTTATAATCAGTTGGAACAGAAACTACACGCCCTGGCGCAACTAATACTTTTACAATCTGATTACCAGAGAAATTACGAACATATTCAATTGAGCCAACATGTAAACCATAAGAACAAGTTCGATTCTTATCGTCATCAACTAAATGACGTGGCATTTGAACTAAAGTACCCGGATCATTAGGAACTGTATTTGTATAAGAATCATACAATTTACCATCAGAGCCAACAGTTACTTTTTTATAGCCGATAATTGCACCATTATCATGAATCTTAATATCATTGTGTTTAATAAAATCCCACATTTCGTTATAGGAGTTTTTATCATTACGCAATGCATCTTCAAGGAAGAATACATACTTGTTCACATTTTGATCACCTTCTTGAATTGATTTAATAATTTTTTCAATTAAAGAACCGTGTAATGTTTCTCCGCAATAATATAATTTACCATTTTTAAATTCAAATGCACCTAAAGACCATTTTTCAATTGTTTTACCTGTATTAGCTAAGTAGATTGCTTTTTCAAAATCTTCAGCTAAACATGCGGCAATAATTTCTTTAAATGACGGATGAGTGAAATCTGCGTTTACTACTTCACCATTAATCACAATATTAACCATCGTGTTATTCGCAACCCATTTCACATTTTTAGGTTCAACAGGCGGAACTAAATGTTCATCAGCTTCTGCGAAATCCTTGCCATAATCATGACTTGAATTTCCAGTAACCGGTTCATCTCGTTGATCTTGTGTTGCTGTGCTGATACCCATCAATTCATGCAATTCAGATAATTCAGACGAGAACCGGGTAAGATTTTGTTTTGGTTTAGGTTCATTGCGTAATACACCGCGAACAGTATCATAAGTTAATCCAGTTGCTTTTGCAATTTCTGAATATGTATAACCTTGTGAATAATAATCACGAAGTAACTCGTTGCGTCTTTCACGTGTAATATCTAATAAAGATAAATCTTTCATAATTAAAATACCTCTTGTTGATTTTTCATCATTTTATTAAATGATTCGTATACTTTAACTTGTTCTTCATAAGAACCTGAATCCGAATCTCCTAAAAAATCAGAATATTGTGAAACATTATTTGGACAGAATTCGCCTAAAATTTCTTTGATATATTCTAACGGTTTAATTTTAGAAATAATTTTGTTAATTGTTTCATTTAATGTTTCGAATCTAATTTTATCAAGTTCTAAAACCTTTGTAAATAGATTTCTTAATTCTGATTCATAAAAAGGAATATCTATTTCCATTTCATCCAACTGAGAATCAAAAAAGTCTAAATTAGGCTCAATCCAAAATGCATTTTTTCTAGCAATATCTTTTAACTGTTCATACACAATTTGTTCTTTATCATTTAATTTAACAAAACGGCCAAGATTGAATACTCCCAAATCCCATTTTAAATTATATGATTCCCAGCTACCATAACTGTTATAAAAACCGAGTTTAATTAAAGGTTTATAGATATCTTTAGCATCAGCTTCTATTGCATTTGCTGGTAAGAATGTTTGTAGATCGTAAGTAAATGGTTTTATTACATCATACCACGAATCAGAGCATCTGTCTTTAAAATTAAATCCATAAACTTTTTTACCAGCGGCTTCTGCTAATTTAATAAGGTTTTTAATTTCCTGCGAATTAGATGTGCTGATATCATTAAAACCAGAATTATTAAATATCAAACGTAAATTATACCAACCTTCATATAAAGGGACAAATAAAGCATCTGGGTTATCTGCAACAAATGCTCGAAGATCTTTGATACCAAATAAATCAATTTTAGTTAAATCGTCTTTAGTTGTTCCTTCTTTATCAAAAGTATTTTTATTAATTTCAAAAATAGTTCCCATTGGATCTGTTTTTTGAGGTTTATCTTTTGTTTCTGGTTTTAATGAGCTAATATAATCTTTAACTTTTTGTTCTAAATTGCTGTCTAAATCCAATAGAACTAATTCAGTATTCTTATATTTTGTTTCTAAGAATTTTTTGATGTCATCACAAATTTTTGAATTAGCTGAAATAATCAAAAAACCATTTTTAGTTTTACTATATTCATGAACAAGATAATCCATAACTGGTTTACGTCTTTTATAATCAGTTTTATCAAAAACAATAACCACATCTGTTTCTTGCATATCATACCACAATGCATCAAAGAATAATTGCGGCGTTTCATACAAATCAGTATGCATAACTTGGTCAATATAATTAGAACCCTTGCGAGCAGGTTTATATCTGTTTAACGAACGGCTTCTGGAATAAACAGTAACTGGATCTGGTTTAATTTCAACACCATTAGAATCTACCTTATTATTATAATAAGAATCATTAATAACATCTTTGAATGTAAGCTCTTTACATTCTTTGTATGTATACCCGTTAATTTTTTCAGTTAAACTAAGTAGATATTTTTGAATTCCATGGGATTCAGCCATCCAATGACACGCATGAGTAAATCTAGATAACCCATGACATTTTACAGTAATTTCAGCAATAGATTTACCAAATTTAAACCAGGAATCCTTATTGATTTCATCCTTATGATATTCTACCATTTTGGAAATAGCATTTTCAAAAAGCTGAGTTAATTTATTATTGATATTTTCAATCGTAGTTTTATCATAAGATAATTGTTCACGAGATGGAGCAATATCTAATTCCCCGATATTAAAATCAACAAATAAAATATTTGACCAAGAATCAAACCCGTATAATTCTAGATTAAATCTATAATTTTTTGTATATTCAGATGAAATTGGGTATAAAACGTTACCCATTCTAGCGTAAATATATTTACCAGCAAATTCATCGCGGCTAATGCTAGATTTTTGTAAATTAATTGTACCAAAGTCTTTGGAGTAATAATGAATACTAGTTTTATTTTCAAATCCAATAGGTTTTACATCAAATGCAGAGTAAACAATTTGTGCTTCATTTTCAAATGAGTTGATATCATTATATTGAACTGGAATATTAATTTCAACACCTGACGGTTCATCTGATTCAGATTGATACATCAAAGTAACTTTAGGTTCACCTTGGTCTAAAAATAATGAATAAACTGATTTAGTTCCATTATGATAAGAAGTACAATTAAATGAATCTGTATAACTAAATGCAGATTTAGAACCTAAACCTAATGCACCAGTAAAATCATTTGATTGATCTTTTGAACTACCAAAATATGTGGTAAATAATTCTTTAATTTCTTGTTCTGATAATCCGTTCCCAAAATCGCGAACAATAAAATTTTGTTGTAGTTCAGATGGTAATGTTACTTGAAATGGTTCTTTTTCTTTTTTCGCATAACGATGGGCATCTAATGCATTACAAGAATATTCACGAATCACTGCTCTGATTTTATTTGAATATAAATTAGACGATAAAATCTGGAATGCTTTCGGTGAGCTTTTGATAGAAAAACTATTTGTTTCTACCTGGGAACCGAAGATTTCTGATTTAGGTTGATTAATAATCATTTTAGTTTCTCCTATTAGTGAATAATGTTTCTTGTGTTTTGTTCTTGCATTAAATGGAACGATCTGAAACCAGAATTAAATTCTTCTAATAATGATTCACGTTCTTTTTTAGATAAACGACGGAACATATTAGATAAGTTTGATGAATTCAGTTGTAAACCGTTAAATGTTTTGAAATCCAATTCATTTAACACTTCTGCAAATAAAGATAAATTACTTGTGATACTATCAAATCCCCATTTTTCTAAAATCGAAAATGTTGCTAGGATATCAGCGCATAATTCATAATTTTTGTTTTCTGGTTTTTGGTTTTCAGTTTTAATCATTTGTAAGTCCTCATTAATAAATTGATTTAACAAGGTTTATTATATACATTTCAAAAGTGATGTAAATAGATTTTTAAAAGAAAATGGCCAATTGATTAAAAATTGACCATTCAAGAATTATGACTGAGTTACCAAGATTAAATTTTTATGTAACTCTATGATTTGTTTTTCAGACAAATAAACCGATACAGATTTATCAAAATTAACAACAGTAAGTTTAACTCGATTCAGTTCTTTTCTGATATTAATTCCTTCGGTATTATCCTCAGATAAATTTTGATAAACTTCGTCCATCATAAACCTTCGAAAATATTTTGTTTATTCTTTTGAGCTTCTTTAACTTCAGATGGAGTAATTCCTTCTAACATCCAGTCTTTTCGCAAATCTGCATCGTTACCAAATAGCATATCTAACCAATCTTGATAATTATCATTTAACTTAACATCAACAAAGAAAGGTTCATTTAACATTTTCTTATATTCATGTTTACGCAAACTACCAAGACCTTTGATGTATCTGATTTCATATGAATTTGTTTTGTTCTTGCTGCAAAATTCTTCGTATGATTCATCCGTGTAAAAGAATAAAGATTCTGTTTTGGATGTTAAAATCCATCTAGGAGACTTAACAATTTTTACTCGGTTATGTTTAAACAGATCTGGCCATTTAGAGAAAAATAAGCATAATAATAATTGAATTGAACCACCGTCTACATCAGCATCAGTCATGATACCAATATAATCATAATTCATATTACAAATAACATTACCACGTTTATCAATTTCAATTGGCGATTTGTTAAATTCTAATCCAAGAATATTAATAATGTTCGCAAGTTCTTTATTTTCTAGAATTCTTGCATTAGATTCGCCGAATGTATTGAGAACCTTACCTCTTAATGGAAATCCACCGTGAATTTTTGGATTTCTTGAATCTAATAATGATGAAATCGCACTATCACCTTCTGTTAAGAACAAAATACTATTTTCTTTTTGTCCAGCTTTAATATGTGATGGAACATTAACTTTTTTAATCTTTTTAGCTAATTTTGTTTCTAAGGCTTTTTCTGCGGCTAAAATTCTAGCTAATACAGATTCAATAATAGGATCTAATAATTCAGATGTTTCGAAAAATTCTTTTACGAATTTTTTAAATTTTTTCTCATCTAAATTAAAATATTCTTTCACCTCGGTAACTGAATTTGTTAATCGTTCTTTTGTTTGTGAATCAAATTTTGGGTTATTAAAATCAGAACCGATCATCACAAAAGTGATACACTCTTTAATTCTAGCAGGTTTGATATCTAACTTTTTATGTTTCTTTTTAATTAGTACCAATAATTCTTGACAAAATTGGTCTAAAAAGAAATCTTGATGCGAACCACCATTTTTAATATAAAGACCATTGATGTATGAATTTTGTTTTAAACCGTCTTCCGATGCTGCCAAAGCAACAGAATAATTTTCCGATTTATATTGAACGTTTAAACCAAATTGATTAAAATAGTCATTTAATTTTAAATTGACATTTTTACCATTTAAAGAAAATTTAATTTTCGGATATACTACAGATAAAGATTGAAGTCTTTCTAAAATTAATTTTTCTACATCTGTTGAGATTTCTAAGCAATCAAATCTTTTTAAATCCGGTTTAAATGACACAGTAGTGCCCATAGAAGCACTTTTCTTTTGAGTCCAATTGATATCATCAGCATTATTATTAATCTGCACCAGAACTTCATTTTTACCGTCTGCTGTGATACCTGTAAATTCTTTCGAGAAAATTGCAGTTAAACTTGAGCCAACCCCGTTCATACCAACAGTAACACGGTCATTAGAGAAATTACTTCCAGCTTTTGTTCTGGTCCATGCTAAAACGGGTCTTAATAATTTTTCTCCCTCTGGCGTTTCAATTAAATCTTGAGGAATTCCACGGCCATTATCAGATACACTAACTTTCTCGTTATTAATTTGTACATCAATTTTATTTGCGAATTTAAATTTAGTGCGAATAGCTTCGTCCACCGAGTTATCAATAATTTCATTAATAATTTTTACTAACCCAGAAGAATACTTTAATTCAGTCCATTGGCCAGAAATAAATTGTTGGTGTTCTTCAAGAGTAGTTGAACCTATATACATCGCAGGGCGAAGTAAAATATGGTCTCGGTCAGTAAGTACTTTAAAATCTGTCATCTTATTGCCTTATAGTTTATTGCGGATAATATAAATGTACTTCAATATCCGGAACATTAAATCTACACCAATTCATAATGATATTAACTACTTTGTCAAAATTTCCGCCGCCAATACCACATCCAATTGCTGGCATCAAAATCTTTTTGATTTTAAATTGTTTTAACACTTCTTTTTCTAGATTTTGTAGACACGAAATTAATAAGTCATAACTAAAATATTTTCCAGGGAATAATTGTGTATAAAGATTTCCGATATAATTTGACTTGCATTTATTTGAGAAATCGGGAACAATTGAATATCTACCAGCCATTAATTTGTTTACTTTATTATTTGGTAAATTATGCATAGCTTTATCAATATCATACGCCATAGGATATTTTATACTAATAGCAGCTGCAATTCCAGCACCCATAATATTACAGCAATTACACCCATGAACTAAAAGACAATTTGCAGAATTTTTAAATTCCTCAAAAATATCGCCGTGTTTAATAATTAACATATTTACTCCTAAAAATATTGGAGGTTTCCCTCCAATTAATTATTAAAATGTAAACATTTCTTCAGTTAAATTAACTAAATCTGATTGTTTTACTAAAATAAATCCAAATGTATTTGACATTTTTTGATGTAATACTAAATCAGATGGGATTAAACTTAACACATGATTCATCATGTCTTGTTTATATTTACCAAAGAAACAGAATTTTACATCATTTTCGTAAATTGCAACTAACATTGCGCGAGAAGTACCTTCTTTATGAACACGTAAATTATAAGTAGGTTTCATTAATTCAGTTGAACGAACTGACCAACCGGTTCTGTCTAAAAATTCTTGCACTTCAGCAGGAATTTCTGCTTTTGCAGTATATCCTTTTGATTGTTTGATTTTTTGACGAGGTTCAGAAGATACATTAATTTTATTTTTACGACCTTGCATTACTTTAACTGCTTTATTAGTTAAACGCATGTAAGTATTGCCATCTTCTTCAAATGTTTCTGCTAATCCTAAATCAACTAACTGTTGATTTTTCTTGAAGAATCTCATTGATTTGCGATCATTGTCATTAACAGAAATCCAGTTAACTACATTTACGAATAGTTTTGCAGTTTCTTCATCGTAACCAAATTCTGCTAATTTAGCAATTTGTTTTTCTGATGGAACGATTACTTTAACAAAGTTTTCGTGATGGTTTACAGATTTGATTGAAGTAGTCATTTTGTTGTCCTCTTAATTTGTTGTTTTATTGTGGTTATTCTATATCAGAAATCCACATATGTAAATAGTTATTTGAAAAATTTTTTAAAAGTTTTCAACTTAACTTCTTGTTGATTAACTTTATGTAGCTATAATACCATATTTTTGGAGTATGTAAATAGTTATTTTAAGAAATTTTAAAAAAATCTTTTGATTGATCATTTTTTGATCAAAATATCATTTCTATAGAATAATATAAATAAAATATCTGTTAATAAAGGAGTGAAGATATGGGATTTTAGACAAAAAATCTTATTTTAGAAGAGTTACCAATTAGTAATACTAATGTTAAATGGAAGCTTAAGGAAGATGTTGTTTACACGGTAGTAAAAACAAATGAGGTTATTACAGTCCCTAAAGGATTTATGACAGATTTAGCTTAGATTCCTAGAGCATTGTGGTTTTTATATGCACCATTTGGTAGATATTAGAAATCTGCTGTTGTTCATGATTATTTGTATTCAAAACAATATACAACTAGGAAAGAAGCAGATCAAATCTTCTACGAAGCAATGAAAGATGATAAAGTCGCAACTGGCATCCGTCATTTAATTCATTTATTTGTTAGAATGTTTGGTTGGTATGCATGGAAGCGAAATAAATCTAAGCTACCTAAATAACTTCAAAGGGATCATATGATCCCTTTTCTTTTAACAATCTATCAATGTTTCGATTTTAATTTCATTTTTAATCCAAACAGATAAAGACAAAATCTTTTCTTCTGTTTTTTGAAATTCTTTAATTAACTCAGAATAATTTTGATGAGGTTCATGATTCATTATTCTTAACAAAGCATCTCTACTAAATTTAGTAATAATAATATCAACTAAACCTGTAAAAACTTCTTTACCTTTAAGATAATCAAAAACCTGTTGCTCTATGCTTTCGTTTTTATCGATAGCGGTTTTGAATTGCATTGAAGCATTCATCATTCGAAAATCATACTGGTCTTGAACCTTCTTAACAAGTGTAATACTAATAGGTAAAGCATTTTCATCTCTGATGTCAATCATAATTATAACTCCAAATACACGTCAATAAATTTAACTAAATGCTCCTTAATTAAATCAACAATTGATTCATCAGGACCGTTTAAGTACAAACGCATTATAATATTAAACAATTGTGGATAACCAATTTCATTTAAAATTGATTGGGATTCAATTGCGTAATCTTTTCTGCTATTGCCACGTAATTTATTATAAATGTCAATTGCAGTTTTATACACAAAAGAAAATTGTTTTTTGTAAATAGATTCAAATTTTGCGATTCTGTCTAACGATGCTTTATCTGTTTCAAATAGTGCTTTAATATCATCAGAAACACCTTCAGCAACTGCTTCCCATAAATTTTTATCAGAACTAACAGAAGATTTTACTGAATGTAAATGAACATACAATGGGCATTTAATTTTAAATACAGGTTCTGCTCCTTTTGAATCATAAACAACATAACCTTCTTGATCTTTTAATTCTTGAACTTCTTCAATTAATTCGTTAATCGTTTCAAATGGGTGATTGTCTACCATATATTGATTAATCGTTTGATCTTTAACTAAATCTTCAAGATCAATATATTCACCTGTGATATTATGTCTTGCATTTAAAATAATAAGTCTAGACTCTTCATATGTTAAAACGACTCGGTTATCTGGAGATACCCATTCCATATTAATTGTAATACCGTTTTCTGCATACCATTTTAAACATTCAAGTAAAGGTTTACGACGTTCATCATATAACCATTTTTGAGCATCTAAAACTTGCTGAGAAAATAAAGAACCTTTAGATTTTAAAAATACTTCGCCTTTATCAATAAATGAACTAATTAATGAGCCATCTTCTTTTTTAAATGCTAAACCGACTTGATCATCTTTAATATCTTCAGTAAATGGATTTTCAAAAAGATTAAAGAATTTTTTAGGTGGTCTTGCTGCAATACGAATAGGATTATTGTTATCATCAAGTTCAAACATAATACCGCGGCATTCCAAGGCATCTGGTTTTAACCACTCAGAATAACTTGCAATATAATAAGAAAAAATTCTAAATTTAGATTGCATTGAACTTGTAGTATCTACAAAGAAAAATGTATTGTTATCATCAGAACATAAATTCATTAGATTATCAAATAATGATTTGATAGATTTTTGATCTTTTTTAGTCAGTTGCATGTTGAATATTCCACTTCGGTTTAAATTTTTTAATCATTCTTTTTTCTTCTTCTAATAACGACTAAACAATAAGTTCATTATTATCAAAATCTTTAAAAGGACACTAAAAAATTGCTTGTTTATAATAAACCTTTATAACATTTCCTTGTTTTATAGCTTCTGTTAATAAAGATGTCTTTTTAATATTAGATGAATATGCAGATACCCAATTAATAGCATTTCTATAAGTATCCCAACGTTTTCTCCATCGTTTTGTTTTACCAATATAAACCAATTTATCATTGATGTAAATAGCGTAAACCTAATTTTTTACATCATTTTTATTGATCTGTAATAAACCATTTTGGTCTAACTAGATATCAGTCAAAAACTAAAATCCAATTTGTCTTAATTGTTTTAAATCAGTCTACATCGTTTTCTTTAACCCTTAACAAGTAAACAAATAAATCTTTTTTATTAAAACAAAATGTTATCTTACCATCAAAATTAGTTATTCCATTACGCTTAAAGTAATCAACAACTTCAAAAATATAATTTCTTATTTTTGGATTAACTTCACTAGATAACTTATTATAATTAGATAATTTAAAAGTTTGTAAAGTTAACTTATCATTGTAGTTTAATTCATACAAAAATGGAAGTTTAGCATTTAATTTTGTAGAATAATTATCAGAAATATAATTCAAAAGATTTTCTACATTATTAATATAATCAACTGGACTAGTAATTTCAAGTTCCTTAAATGGAGCAAATAGTATACGATCCTTTTCATCAAGTCTAAAATTAATTTCTTCAATGATAGCGCCTGTATATAAAATAGAATCATCTTCTAATTTTAAAAATTTTTCTAACATCATTCCCTCCATTTTATAATTTCATAATCGTATTCTTTTAGAATAGTTTCATATATTTTACAAAATTCTATATGTTGGCTAACTATTCGTTCATCTCTTAATCTCATTTCTGTTCTTTTACGATTTCTATCTAAACAAACATTTAATGGTGTATTTAACAAAATAATCTTAAAATTATATCCATTATCTTCAGCTAATTTCTTGTAATATCTGAGATGTTTTTCCGTTAGATGGATATTTGAAACGATAATATTTCTAGAATCTTCTATCAATCTGCGAATAATATCTTTTCTAATTTTAGTAATTAATTTTTCGTTTAATCTAAAATCATATTCATCCCAATGATCTATACCAAATAAGCTTCTTCTAATATCATCATTATTAACATTTACAAAATCAAAATTTTTAGATAAAAATTTAGAATAAAATGTTTTACCTGAACCAGAAATACCAACGGTGATCCAAAGATTATTCTATCTACTGAAGCTCATATTGAATTTCCTTATTGATGATGTTTATAATATCTTTAATTAAAAAATATGAAAAGTATTCTTGTTCTTTGAAATTATACTCAAGTAACCCATTTCTATATGTTCTTATTTGATAACCTCCGTCAAAAAGAACAATTAAAAAATAAAAGTTAAAAAAGAACGGGCTTGAACAAATAAATCCAAGCCCGTTTTGATATTCAAAGTGGATATCATATTCTTTAAGTAAATTCAAATCTCTTTTGATGTCATTTATCATTTTGATGTAATTTACTATTTTCCGATAACTCATTTTGTTTTTGTATAATACTGATAAGTGAATTCTAATAATTTATGAGTTGATCAATAGATCTACCATAAGATTTTAACACAAATGAATCCTATGATTTTTCATTAATATCATTTAATGCTAAATTAGGTTTTTCTGGAATTTCTACTACAGGACAACTATAAATGGGAACTTTCACAACTTGTATTTCAGGCTTCTATGTACACTAAATACATCCTAATAATACAATCTAAAATAAAAATATTAACTTTTTCATTTCCATTTTCCTTTAATATCTAAAGCATGATGTTTCAAAATGTTAATATCTTTCTTACAATCATTAGTAAATTCAACTTTTTCCCATTTATCTTTCGATAATGAGTCTAATTTATTTTGTTGATTTAGAATTGTAGTAGTTGCTTTTGCAAGCTCAGATTCTTTTTCTAATGATTCTTTTTCCCATTTATTAATTTGCTCTACTCTAAATTTTTCAATTTCTTCAAGCTTAGATATTTTTATTTTAGCATCTTTAAGCTCATTAGAAACGTCTAGAACACGAGAATTCAATGAGCTAATGGTAACCTATTGCTGATAATTAAAATACCCCTATACACTTAATAGAAGTGCTAAAACAGCTAAAATAAATTTAGTGTTCTAAATTAAAAAGTTCAACACCGTTAAACTCCTTTTTGTTTAAGATAATCTTTTTTCTTTAACACATTTTTTGCATACGTTTTTGCAGCAGGAATTTTATATCCGTTTAATCCACCATTATAACAAGATAGCATATTCTGGTTGTTAAACTTATGGATTTTTGACAAATGAGATTTACATTCACCTAATTGAGCCGACGCATGTTTAACCTCATAATCAACAGAATTTAATAATTTATTTTTAACGGTAGATCTAGAAACAAAACCAGAATATCTAGAATCTTTAATCTTTTTCCATTCTTTTTCTCTATTCACAACAGTGCTAACTTGATTATGAAAATTTCCAACAGAACCGCCCCCGATTTTATTCTTCCCAGCAGATGATTCATGCCAAACAATCGCAGCACATAAATCCCCATTAACACCTTTAGAATTACATTTCTGCTTAACATGTTTTAATACATTAATTTGGTCTTTTGAAAATTCCCAGTCTTTTGGATTATTGTGATTAGACGCATGCACGTTAAAAGTAATTAAACTAGCAATTACAATTAAACATTTCGATAGTAACCTTGAGGACATTATCCTTTATTCTCCTATTATAGTTTAAAAGAAGTTTCGCCAGAACTTCTTATACAAAATAAATATTATTCTTTGCTCTAGTGACTGCTACATATAATAATTGATAATAATTATCAACTAATCTAGCTTTATCAAAATCATTTTGGTAGACAAAGCAATTATCTAAACTAACACCTTGTGCTTTATGAACAGTAGATGCAAAAATTGGTTTTGTTTCAACAAAGAAATTTTTGTTCGCCCACCATTCTTTCCACTCTTGGCCTAGTCTAACATAAGGTTGTTTTTTCTTTCTTAATTTTAATTGTGAAGCTTCACAATGCATTTTAAAATTAAAATCGCCGATATCTTCATCAGAAATGATATTAATAAAATGAGAACAACTAGTATCTAAAGATAATACTTCAATATTATAATATTTAACCTTTATTTCATCTTTTGATTCAGGAAAGAAAAAATACTGATGTTTTTCTTTAATGTTAAGAACCTTTAAAATTTCTCCGTTATCAAAAACGGATTCGTTGTCATTCATCACTGCTTGTTGCAATACAAGTAATTCACCTTTTACTATTTGATCATCAGTTTTGTAAATAACTTTTCTAATAATATTATTAAGTTCATTAACTTTATTATTAGTGTAAGCAATAATTCTATTATCAATAGCATCATCTGCAGATTTAACAATACTTAAGTATTTGTTTAAGAATTCTCGTTCCGTATTAAATCCAAAAATACCAGTTTTACCATCATTTGATGTTACTAAACTATTCTGTACTCGTCTTCGAATATTATCACCTTGTTCAATAATCGGTGAACCGGATGATTGTCGCATAATTTTAGTTAACTTTATTTGAGTAAAATCTTTGTGAGTAAAAAATAATGAAATTGACTCTGAATTCACCGGCGCCAATTGATAAGGATCTCCTAAAGCAATAATCCGTGTATTCATTGGAAGTTTTTCATAAATGATTTTGAATAACTTCTCATCAATCATTGATACTTCATCAATAACTAAAAATAGAATATCTTGTAATTTTGGAAGGTCATCACCACGTTGAGTAAATTCTGTTCGGTCTTCTTCAAGATTAGGCAAAATTCTAAATAATGAATGGACAGTAAATGCTTCTCTACCAGAACTATTTGCTAATACTTTTTTAGCTTGGTGTGTAGGAGCAGATAACGCAATCTTTGATGAATCATATAAAGATTCTAAAATTTTTAACAAAACTTTAGTCAAAAATGTTTTACCAGTTCCAGCAGGGCCAGAAATGCAAACAGAATCCCTTGTGTTATACAAAATATTGATAGAGGTGACCAACGCGGCTCGTTGGTCCTCATTTAACTGCTTAATATCTGTTATGATTTCCTCAAATACCTTATCAGAACATTTCTGTTTAAGCTTTTGTAAAATAAATTGAATATTACTCATAACGAACTTTTAATAAAATATCGAAAATTGCTTCAGCTACTTCACGAGTTTCTTTTAACTGATTTACCATACACTCTTCATTTTTACTTTTAGCAACATTATAATTTAACGATTTAGCTAAATCTTTGATTGCAGAAAATTCTACTGTTTTTGATTTAAAACAAATACAATGCGAAATAGGTGATAACATTGTATAAACTGTTGTTTGTGTAATTGGGTCAAACACATTAACAGATGATCTATTTACGAAAACCACAATATCTTCATTATTTCTAAATAAATCATTACAAAAATCTTCAACTTCTGATACTAAGGTATCTCTAACTAAATTAAATTCAGCTACAATTTTTTGTTGTCGGATTTTTGCGGTTTGTTTAGATTTTTGATTTCTGCGGTATTTAACGATTAAGTCTGTAATAAATTCCCAACGATTATTTACTACAGCTTTGCAACCACATGGTGAAACTTCAGTTGCATCAAAAAAATCTAATACTAAATCACGTTCTGTTTTCATTTTAAAATCCTCATTTGTTGTTTGATATGGTTATAATACCAAAAACAAATGAGGATGTAAATAGATTTTTGAAAATTTTTACGATTTTTTATAAACTTTCTGGATCTACATCATCATTCAATGGAATTTCTTCTAAACCAAGCGCATAACGTTTAGCATAAATTATCATCAATGCATCTTTTGCGATATCATGTAAACTATTATGTTTAACAAATCCTTGGAGAATACCTTTTCTTAACGGAGTAGTTGTTCGTTTATCATCAAGTAATAAACCAGAAATAACAGATCTGATATCTCGTTGGTTCCAAAATCTGCATGGTTCATATTCAAAAGTATCTTGATTATATTTTTGAGCTAAACTATGAACCAGTAATGGGAAATCAAACGACATTCCTCTGCAAAAACCTAATGAAGTTTTTTGATCGATTCCGTTTGATGTTAGATATAAACTAAATTCATCAAGAGCATCATTAAGTTTTACTTCAGTTCCGTTTGTAACTAAAACTTTTTTAGCCTCATCGGATTTACCTTTCCACCATTCAATAACTTTAGGATCAGTTTTACGACCTAATTTAAGTTGATCTTTTACATCAAGTTTCCATTGTTTACCAGCTTTAACTAAATCCATAAATTTTGGTGGGGTTTCTACTTGGTCTAAATCAACAACTAAACAACTGATATCAAGAATTACACCATCAGGAGATTTACCTAACGTTTCAGTATCAAAAATAAATGATTTCATGCAGGAAGCCCTTCTTTTAATTGTGGTAATTTAAGACTTTTCCAAAATTCCATAAGCGAAAATTGAGATTCCAAATAATCCCATTTATAAACATCTTTTGACACCCCAGTTTCTAGAGAATAAAATTCTCCTAAGTTATATTCGCAACAACAAAATTCTAAATTATTTTCAGTGCTAGCTTTGAAACCGTTTTTGTAATACATAACCAAAACTTTAGCACCTTCTACAGGTTCGTATTTTTCAGGATCTTTCCAATTTGCTTTCATGATTAATAATTCCGTTCTTGTCTTGCAAAATTTTCTTTATTTTTCAAGTAATAAAGAATAAACATTTCTTTAGGATCAATACCTAATGCTAGTAGTTTATTAATATAAAAATGTAGAGCGTCTATAATTTCGAATTTAAGTTCTTTTTGTTCAAAATCACTTAAGCTAGAAATAGGTTCATTTCTGATTTCGATATATTTAGCTTTCCATTTTTTCCAAATTGCAGAGCGATCTTTTTCCGGTTTTTCCATACCAGCAATAGCTTCAACTAATTCCCGGTGTTCATCGCGTAAAGCTAATTCTTGGTCTTCCATCCAATCATATAATTGGCCTTTTGTTTTAATATCTTCAATTCTAGGAATACGCCCTAATGAATCGGCGAGTTTATCCTGAAGAGATTTTTGCATACCAAATAGAACACATAAAGGGTCGCGGCCGGCGATCAATTCGCGTTCATATTCTAATTTTGCTTTTTCGTAATCTTCTTTATTAATTAAAGAAGCACAACTATTAAATTCTGACATTATACTTTTCTCCATTGTTTAAATCTAAGTTGAGCCATTAGACCATTTATAATATTATCCTTAAGATAATCATTAACTTCTTTTTGACTGATATGTTCTTTTGTAATCAAGTCATTAATATCTTTTGAGGACCATTGAGTTTTATCAAATAACACAATGTTCTCATTATTTTCCACAGCTTTTTCAATTCTTTTTATAGTATGTTCTGCATAAGGTTCATTATCCCAACACCATACACGATTTTCTTTTTTAACCGGGATTTCATCAAAGTTTAATGAGCCTCCTGTAATAGCAATGGCATTATCTATAAACAAAGAATCTACAATACCTTCAACTAGAAATACCGTTTTATTAATATCAACTTTGTCTAATCCAAAAATTTTATTTGCAGTATCTGATTCTTTGATAGTGATGTACTTGTTTCTAGGATTATCTTCTAATGATCTACCTTGAATAGCAGTCCATCTTTTATCAAAATCCTTTATAATCATCACTAATCTATACTCAGGTTTAGGATCTTTATATGATTCTGGTTGAATATTATGAACTAATTCTTGCCATTTATCAGTAAACCAAAAGTAATCATAAAATTCTTCTGGAATTTGTCTGTTTTTAATATATTTTACAATAGGATGTGTTTCTGGTAATTCATTAACACATTTACAATATTTTTTTACTTGTATTTCAATATTTGATTTTTCAGATACTTTTAGTGAATTACCATGTTCTTTTGGTAATTCTTGTTTTTGCTGATTACTAGGTTTATCTTTATTATATTTTTGAAACATTAATTCTTTAAATGTTTCGGGATAATATTCTTTACAAAATGAAGTAAAATTTGAATGATAGCCGCAGTTGAAACAACCCACTAATAAAGCACCATCTTTTTCATTTACCCAAAATCTTGCTTTTATTTTAGATTTTTCTGAATCCCCACAAATTGGGCAGCGCGTGTTAAGCTTAAGAGGGCTCCATCTAACCAAACGGTATCTATCAAATGTAGAACATACCTCTACTGCTTTTTGAATTTCAAAAAATAAATTATCGTTCATAATAATTAAAACAAAAGTCTATCATATAATAATTATACAATAGACTTTATTAAAAATTACTTATTCTTTTCAGAATCTTTATGGTCATCCGATTCTTTAATCTTTTTCTTTTTGCCGATAACTTCTGGTCCTTTATTTACAATTGCCCCAGAGCTCGTTCCCGCTGCAATATTCTAAGGATTCCCGCCAGCATCGCCAGCTACAACTTCTTCAACTAATTGTTTTAACTATTTTACCATTGTATTTCTTCCATACTTGATCGTTTTTCTTGTGATGATTGAAGTTTACTTTGAATAACTTGTTTTTCAAGTTTTGTACTAGTCTCTTCAATTTTATTTTGTTGCGAATTTACTTGCCCTTGTGTTTCGCATTCAAAATATTTTTGTTTAGATTTTGATACACCTAAAATAAAATGAGAATTCTGATTTCTATCAGCATATCTAGATTTAAGTTGTTTAACTAATTGTTGACCTTGTAAAGCTAATTGTTCCGTTTCAATTAATGCTAAAATCATATCTGCGGTCATTGCTTGACCAGTTGATTCAGAAATTGCTTCTAAACCAAAATCAGAATTTTCCCATGAACCTCTGTTAGTTTGAGTAGCAGACCAAACGGCACAATTTTGTTCTACAGCTAATCCACGTATTTCTTCAGAAATTGCTTTAACCAAAGCATAACTGTTTTCAGCACCAGATCTAATTCTTGACGATGCGCAAATACCCAAATAGTCTACACAAATTACATCCGGAACAAAATTTTTCTTTAAGGATAATTCATTTAATAATGTTCTAAAATGGCCAACATGAGCACTTGATGTCGGGTATTCTTTAATAAATAACTTACCAAGTTTTTTAGTATTCTATAAATTGCTAAAACGATCTAAAAATGTATTTTTAGTTAATGTTTCAAAATCTTCTAATGATACATTTAAAATATTTGCATCAATACGTTTACCAACAACTTTTTCTGACATTTCCATCTAAATATATAAAACATTATATCCTTGTTGTACATACTGAGACGCCATATTAACAAGCCAGATAGATTTACCAACATTAGTTCCAGCCATTACAAGATTTAATGTTTTTCTTTCAACACCACCATTTGTAATTTTATTTAGGATGTCTAATTGGAATGGAATTTTATCTACTTTTTGAATATAAGACTGATATCTAGATTCAGCATCATTAAAATAATCCATACCAATAGAACTATCAAAAGAAACTGCTAAAGCATTTTTAAGAATACCCGGAATAGCGCCGATATCTTGAATTTTAGATGATCTTTGCGATTCGTCCTTTTTAAAATTTTCTTGGATTATAATAGACTCTGAAAGAGCATTAAAAATTGCTTGGGATTTGCAGAATTTTTCAGTAGTATCAATAAGCCATTGCAAATTATTTGTCTTTTCTTTAAAAGAAGAAATAGTTTCTTTTACAGAATCATGATCTGCGGTGTTAATACCAGTTTTTGATTCTAAATCAATTAATAAAGATTCTTTACTAGGCATTTGTTTATATTTCTCATAATAAGAATTAAACAAATCGAAAATAATCTTTTCTTGATTGGAATTAAAATATTCTCTTTTTAGGAAAGGCCAAACAGTTTTCTAATAATCTTTATTAAAGCATAGATTTTCGAAGATAAGATGTTGTACCATTTTTGTCCTTGTTGAATTTCTTTATTAATTAAACTTTGAACGGCTGTTCTGATTTTTAAATCAAATTCTGGAGTTTTTGATCTTTGGTCAAAACAGATATAAGATAAATCTAATTTACCGTCCACGTATTTCATATCAATAATATAGACATTAATGCCATCTATAACTATTTTATAAGAGGAGCGTTCTAACTCCTCAATATAATTTTGGATTTCTTGAAATGATAAATTATTCATCTTCACTTACAAGTTCATTTGCTTCTGATGTTGAAAATGTAGGAGCATCTAGTAAATAATGTTTTTCTACTGTTTCTTTGAAGTATTCATCATTTAACATAGGTTCCCAAAATTCTTTGCAATCAGCTTCTTTACGACGCCATTTTTTATCTTCTGGAACAAGTTCACCTGTGTTTTTATCTAAAAACATTCTTGAATAACTTACCGCAGAATTTTTGTGAATGAATCCTAATTCTAAAGCTAAATCAAATAAACCGGAATATTTATTAATACCTTTATCAAATGTTACTGTTAATGGTAATTTTGACCCTTCTTTAATAAATCTTGATTTTTCTGCTTTTAACGTGAAATTATATCCAACAAGCTCCGTACCTTCTTTTTCTTGGGCTTTAGTTACAAATAAAACTGTATTAGAACTGTACATAACGCCAGTGCCTGAGGTCATTACCGTTTTTGAAAACATTTCCATCGTTTGAATAGTATGATTAATCGCTACCATCGGAATATTTTTCAAGGTTAAATGAGGAGTAATAATACGGAATAAGCTCTTAATTTGTTTAGCACGCCCCATATCAGCGACGCTTTTTTGATCTAATGCATCATCTGCTTCTTTTTTAGATGCAAGGTTACCGATAGAATCCATAAAGATAATAACGTGATCACCTTTTTGAATTTCATCTAATTGAGCAGTTAATTCAAATTTTGCTTCTTCAACATTTAACACAGGAATGTGAATAACTCGTTCCGGGTCAATTCCGGCATTTTTGAAGTATTGTTTAGATGCGCCGAATTCAGAATCTACAAATAAACAAACGGCATCATCGTATTTTTTTAAATACGCCGCGACCATTACAAGACCAAGCATTGATTTAAAATGTTTACTTGGTGCAGCTAAAACAGTTAAACCTGGAGTTACGCCTTCATCAAATTTACCAGTTAATGCTAAATTAATTAATGGGACTTCTGTTGGAATTTTATCGAACTAGAACAATTCTTGTTCTGCAAATACCGCTGTTGATTTTAATGTGCTTCGTTTTAAAAGTCGTTCTTTTAAACTCATAATAAAATTTCCTTTATGTTATACCAATCTTTTACATTATACACAGAACTATAATAATTTAAACTTGGCATTTTATCTCTTTTACCTCTAGCTAGGAAAAATGTTTTAGGTTGCCCTGTTGTATCATAAAACATTTTACATTCTTCGTTAAATGTATCAATATGGTGAGCTAGGTCATCAACATACGCGACAACTTTATTTCTATTATCAATCTCTGACGCAATAATTTTTCTAAAGGCTGTAGATTTATCATTATCAGTTAAATGAATTTCGGAAAATACACCAGGAAATAAAACATTTAAATTATAAGATCTATTCTCTAAAGCAGTATCTGTATTATCTAATGCAGTAACAGCAATGACTTTATATACATCTTTGTTTAATGAATTTAAAACATCTAGAGCATCATTATAAGCAGTTAAATGGCGAATCCAATTAGAATTATGATATTCATGTTTAAGTTTTCTAGCTCTTTCTGGGGTGCATTTAAAGAGATCTTTAGTGTGAATAAATTCCTCAGTGTATTGACACTTCAAAATTTCAGACAAATCAATACCTTTTTCTTGGGCGAAAAATGGTAACATACTTTGCCATTTTAATATCACACCATCAACATCAGTGATAATAACTTTTTTCATCAGTACAAATTATCCTCTATAAAATAAGGAAGCATTTGCTTCCTTATATTTTTATTTTGTTTTACCAGATTGTTTAACTTGTTTTTTATTACGCTCTTCTTTTTCTTTACGAATGCGTTCAAAATGTTCATGAGCAACTTTTAAACCATTTGCTAATGAGGTTTGTTTAAACAATTCATCTTTAGCTTTTAAAATTGGATCTTTGAATTCTAAAGCTCGTTTAACTAATTTAGCAATTTGTTTATCTAAACGGCTAATACGAATCTTACGTTCAACAACATCAATCCATTTACCTTTCACTAATGTTTTATTAGTGATCTCTTTAAATTCTGGGACACCAGATGAAACATGAGTGCTACGGCTTGGTTTAGCTGGAATATTTTTAACCGCTTCTTTTGCAACTTCATCATTTGGGTGTAATTTTAAATGACGTTCTAAATCACGTTTTTTATTTTTTGCAAAACGGTTTTCTTTTTCATAAACTTGAAAACGAGCTTTTTTGTTAGTTGATGCTTTTAATTTTGCCATTTGTTGTTCCCTTATTATTTAGTTTCGGTTTGTTCTACTGGTGCTAAAAACGCGAGTTCTTTTTTCAAGAAAGTAACTACAGAATGATGTAAACGTTTAGCATGTGCTAAATGATACATTGCAGAGTAGTTAGAACCAGTGAATTCCGGTAATGAATATAATACACGTTTAGTTCCAGCAATATTATCAACTGCATAAGATAAAATATCAATTACAGAATTTCCTTGATCTTTAGGCCATTCTTTATCGTAATGTTTACGTTGTGCAACTAATGCATCTTTAATAATTTTGCGAACTTTTTCTTGTGTTTCGAAAGTCGGAGCATTTGGTCGTTCTAAATCAATATATGACATTTTGTTTTCCTTTTAATTTATTCTTGAATATAACGGGCGCCGATATTTTTCCAATGAACATATGAAAATTGACGCTTTTCTTTTTCAGTAATTTTTTGTCCATTTACAATACGAGGATCTTCAATATTTGAAGCATGACCGCCTAAAGGAAATACAACAAAATCACCAACATTTAATTCTGAATCTGGTACTAAAGAACCTTTCGACACGACTTTAGCATACCTAGGTAAAGCTTTAGAAAAATCCTGTTTTTGTGTTGAAATTACAATACCAGAATCAGTGGTTTCTTCTAAATTATCAGGATGAACTGCAAATGTTTCTAGAACAACAAATTCACCGATAGCGAGGGGAACAATATGAAATTGTTTATCTGACATAATAACCTTTAATAATTAAGGGTTAATAAAACCCGGAAATAAATTCCGGAGCCTAAAATCCAATTATGGATTTGAAATAATTTTATCAATTAGATCATCAAATTTAACTTCCATCACATCTTCAAGGGATGATAAATTAAATGATCGCCATGCTTTTTTATCTAAATCAAAATACTTAAACACGTTTAAATTAATTGGTTTTTGTTCTGATTCAGATTTTTCTTTAGGTAAAGCATTATTTGCTTCCATTACTGCTTGATCTAAGCACCCAACAGAATCGCGAAGTGTTCCGTCTTTTTTGTAAAATCTAAATGAAACATTGCTATTTAAAAATAAGCCAGATAAATGTTTACGTACTTTAGTTTTTTGAGCTTCTGTTAAGCTATCATATTTATTTGTCATAAGTCAACCTTTTCTACTTTAACACCAGATTCTTCTAGAATCTGCTTCCATGATAAATCCTGTTGGTTTGGATTATCATATTCTTTATAATAATATAATTTTTTAATCCCAGCAGAACTAATAATTTTGGCACAATCAGTACACGGAGCTAATGTACAATACATTTCTGAGTCTTCAAGTGAAATACCGAGTCTTGCTGAATTACAAATTGCATTTAATTCTGCATGTAGTTCATTAATTTTTGACCATTTAGAATGGTCTTGACGGTATACTTGATTTAGTGTGCCATCGTCATTTAACCATCCCTTGGTTTCACAATAATCGCAGCAATTAATTCTACCATGAGCAGTACCATTAATACCTGTAGAAATCACGCGATTATCTTTAACAATTAAAGCACAAACCTTATGGGAAACACATTTCGATAAACCTGCCATTGACAAAGCCATTGAAATAAAAGTTTGTTCTTTTGTTAACTTATTCATCGTAATTAAATTCCTTTAAGAATGTACTATGACCTAATGATTGAAGCAACTCAATAACATCATTAATTGAAAAATCCCAAACGTTTTGATAAAATGAATAATTTTCAGTTTCAATTTTTAACATATCTGTATTAGGATCATGCCAAATTTTTACTTCTGTATTGTTTTCTTTATCAATTGATTTTTGAATATTTTCAATTAATTTATTCGCAACGTCATCTGTCATTTCAATAACTTTATCTTCCATTTTATTCTCTATTATAAAAAGGAGGTTTCCCTCCTTTACTTTTAAAATGAATAACGATCTGAACCTAATGTTTGTAGCATCACAGACATCGGAGTAAATGCTTCCAAATTAGTTAAGTTTTTCAACACCGCTGGACTATAGCCAGAAACTTGACAGGTACCTTTATCGTTAATATTAACTGTCATGTTATTTCCACGACCAGCTAAATTCCAAAATACAAGTTGTGGCATTTTATAACCCGCTTCTGCATAACGACGTTTAATCATTTCTAACGCACGATCATTTGAATTACGGGTTGCAGAATTAAATTCCATATCAGAGAAAATAACAATTTTAGTTGGCATTTCTGATTCTTTAATAGAATTTTCAACAGCTGCATTTAATACTAAATCAAACACTCGTTCTAGGTTTGTTGACATATCCCAATTTTGTCGAGCAATCCAATCAAATTTATTTTTGATATCTTGGAATTTTTTACCTTTCATATCAACAAATGCTGGATTACTTGAGAATGTAATAAATTGTTCTTGGAAGATTCCTTTATTACGTTCTGACAAATATACACCTAGACCCATTGCAATTTGCATACAAGTCATATTTGTATTACCTGCTTGAGTTGTCATTGAGCCAGATACATCAATTACAGGTAACCAACGTTCAGTTGAATTATCGAGATAATCCGGTAATGAATTCCACGCATTTTGCAAATATGTTAATTGAGTGCTCTCAGAACGAGAAGTTTGCTCAACTTGATATACAATTTCACCTGGGGTTAATTGCGCTGCGTTAAGTTTAGTTTCACCTTTAGCCACTTTATTTTGGAATTCTTCGTAATTAGAAGTATGACGTTCAAAAGCACGACGATAACGCATCATTGCAACAGATGGAACATTTTCGAATTTAATTTTATCCCATTCTTTCATACACATTTGTTGTTCAACAGTTTTTGATAATTGAACTACAAGTTTACGATATTGTTTAGGTGATAATTTTAATTCATTACGTAGCATTACAGCAGTTTGACCTTTTCGAGGCATATATTTTGCTAATAATGAAAAACGTTTTTCTTTTAATGCATTGGTTAATTCAATGATGATCAAATCAACAATACCCGTTTTAAATGCAGAAAATTCTTCTTTTGAAAAAGTGTTTTCATAAAGATAAATTAAATCTTTATAATAACCAACTTCAGGCAATTTAGCGGCTAATGCTAATGCAAATTTTAAATCGCTTCCAGCATATTTTAAAATTAATTTACGGATAGGATCACGATGACCTGCCCCACCCCGACAATCACGTGCCCATAAAAATAAACGGCCAGTTAATACAGGATCTGTTGATTTTGCAACTTCAATTTTATGATTGTTATATTCAAAATTGAAATTACGATTACCAATAATACCAAATAAATCAAGTAATTCATTACCAGATGTAGCTAAGGTTGGCATACCATTTTGGGTATATACTGTTGGAGTTGCAGTTAATGCTTGAAATAATGCTGACATAATTTTATCCTTCTTGTTTGTTTATCGGAAATTGAGATTTTTATTTTAATCTGTTTTGATTAAGAATAACTTTTATTTATCACTTACATACCATTTAATAGTATCTTTTAACATTGCGGTAAATGAAGCTCGCGATTCATATCGTAATTTATCAGACGAGTATCTATCTTTTGCAATTTCAATAACTTCACCAAGCTCTTCATTTGTTAAAGTTCTATTAATTATGTTTTGTGATAAAAGATATTTTGATAATTTATAAACTCGGTTAAATTTAAAACGATTATTAAAATGTTCTTTAGCTCGTCGCTCTTTAACTAATAATCGCAAGCGGTACGCTAAATAAGAATAATTGATTACAGAATCAACCGAAAATAAATAATCATTTTTATATGATGGCGATAATCGTAAATAGTTATCTTTGAAATAATCTAATAACTCGAAATTTTGTTTAATTTTTGCGTTTAAAATTTCATAATCATTAAAATATTTTGATTTTTTTAGAAATAAAACGGCTTCTTCAAAATTAGTTATACGACTGAATTCAACTGGGCTGAATCCCAACTTTCTAAGGATTCTATCAAAAGAACTATCAATTAAAATTGTAATAGGTTCTTCTTTACGACCTTTTAAATTAATGTATTCTTTTTCTAAAAATAACCCTTTATTATTAAATTTTAAACCAAGTGTTTTTGCGGTTAAGCTTAAAAATACACATAATCCACCGTAAGAAAAATATTCAGCTTGGAATAATGGATTATCGCAGTAATTCAAGTCAACCTGGAATTTAAATGATGTATCTAAATCTAATTTAACTTCGCAAAGATAATGAACTGAATTGCCATTTGTTCTTTTGTCAATAATATTCAAAAGACCTGTATCTTGTTCAAATAATGTTTTATCATCACATTTTAAAAATACATCAACATCGCCATAACTTTCTTTTCTAAATGTTTTTGGAAAATAAGAATTATGTAAACCAATTAAGTTAAGATGTTTAGCAACTACATTTGTAGCAAAAATATATCCAGCTTCAGTCATTCTGGATAAACCTTGAAATGCTTTACCACCCATTTTATTTTCCTTCTAAACTTTTGGTTAAAAATTCAATTAGAGAAGAGACTTGTTCTTTTGGAATAGTAAATGATGCTGTAACAAAAGCTGGGCAGTCTGCTGATTCCCAACTGGGAATTTCATATTCAATAGATAATTCTACGGAGCCATCCTTAAATTTTTCAAGAATAAGTTCTTCGCTGTCACCTGTAAGTTCAAATGTTTTCATAATAAAAAATCCTTATTTGTTTGTTGATGTTGTTATAATACCAAAAACAAATAAGGATGTAAACTATTATTTTAAGAATTTATAAAATTATTTTTGAACCGCTTGAGGCATATTTGGTAAATTAATAAATGGCATCATAGTACCTTGAGGTAAATATGTTGGTAATTTACCATCCCAACGTTTAGCAGTTTCCAAAGCAACTAGTTCTTGATTTTTAGCCAAAGCATCTGCCATTGCTTTTACGTTAGCAGCTTCCGCTTCACCTTTAACTTTAATTGCGTGAGCATCAGCATCTGCTTGAACAACTTTTTGTTTTGCTTCACCTTCAGCTAATGCTAATCTTGCGGCGGCTTCACCTTCAGCTCTTGCTTTTTGAGCACGTGCTTCTTCCATTGCAATTCGAGTTTCACGCTCTTTATTTCTGATTTCAACATCTTTATTAACAGATGCTTCAATACGTGCTTCATATTCTTTTGAGAAATTAATAACAGATTGAACATCAGTAATAATTAATGGATAACCTTTAAATGCATCTTGAATACCAGATCTTAATGCAGCACCAAATTCACCGCGATTTTGAATTGCTGTTTGAGCGGTATATTTAGAAAATACGATTTCAAGTTGTTGACGAACTTTAGGTGACAACAAAGTGTTAATCATGTTTTCTGTTGTTTTGTATCGTGTATAAACTTGTTCAGGATCGTGAATCTGGTAAGTAACAGTTAAAGCAACAGTTGCGGTTTGTTGGTCTGCTGTGTATGCAGACAATCCAGAAATTACATCACCACTAGTTTTATCAAAATCACCAAAATCTACTTTAGCTTCGCGTGTACTGAAAAATGTAACATTTTCAACTGGTGATTTAAAATTTAATCCAGATGTTTTTTGGTCAACGATTTCACCGTATTTGGTAACGATAGCTGTCTCGCCAGCATCTACAGAATAAATCGATGAACCGATTGCAAAAATAGCGACAATAGCCAGTAGCACAAAAGAAATAATTGATACGTTTAATTTGTTCATTCATTGTCATCCTTTTTAACGATTTTGTGTTTTTTGAAAAATTCCATAATACCATACATAATCACGGCGCCTAATATCATTGCTAAGTAATTCATATTATCCTCAGTTAAGTAAAACAATTAACTTATTTGTTGCTTCAATTAATCGAAGCTTTTTATGTTCAGGTAAATCATTACCTTTAATATAATTGGTGATAATAGATTTTATTGAGGAAACTTCAACACTATCTTTTACACCATTTGAAATAAGTCCATTGATATTTTCTGATGGAATACCTAATGGATTATTAAAAACTTTTGCTTCTTTATTTTGATTCATGATTTACCTCAGGCAATGAAAGATTTTTGTTTAACATTTTGTTTACTTTATGAATTGTAAATCCATTATGAATCAAAATATCTTGAATTGAAATATTAGTTTCTGTTAGAATATCTTGATTACTTAACAAAAAGTTATTCCAAATTTTTTCACGAATTTCTTCAAGTTCAATCGGTTTAAAATTAATATTTTCACAAGAGCAGTTAAAATATTTCCACGACTGAATACTCAATTTATCACCGTGAATATGACCGTGGATATTAAATCTACCACGTAATTGATCTGGGTGAATAGGAGCATGAGCCAACCACATACCGGATTTATGTTTAAACATTCCGTGAATATCTTTAAAGTATTTTAAGTATTCTGAAATATGTAGTCGTTCCGTGCAATGATTTCCTAAAATCAAATGTTTAACACAGTTAATTTCATTTAATAAAGGTAGCGTTTCTTTAGTAAAACATGTATCACCTAAAATCCATAATGTATCACGAGACCCAACGGTTTTCTGAATCTGAGAAATAATAAATTCATTATGCGATTCTAAAGTTTTAAATTGATCACCATATTGTTCACGATACTTCGGAATGTTTCGGTGGCCAAGATGTAAATCGGAAATAAAATATACTTTTGACATAAGTCCTCCTATTTATATCAATTTAATGAAAAAATTTTAAAAATAACTTAAAATTTCTATTTACATCAACTGATAAAAGTAGTATTATATCTACAACAAAAACAAATTAACTTAACAACAAAACAACTAGGAGTTTATTATGAAACATGTTAAATTTAATGACCAACGCGGTTTTTTAACAAAAATCGCAGATCTTTCTGAAAAAGCATCGGTTTTTGTTTACAAATACAGATACTTAATTTTTATTTTATTAGCATTAGGTGCCGCTGGGTATTTTGAAATGGAAGATCAAATTTGTAAAAACCCAGAATCTACTCAGTGTATCGAATATCACAAATCTCAAAAATAATAAATAACTAAAATTTAAATAATAAAGGCAGATGGCAATAAGTTATCTGCCTTTAATTTTATGAGGTGATTATGGCTTTTAAACTAACAGAACAAAAGTTCAACAAATTATATCCAAAAGCATTACCCGGAATTTATCAAGAGATCATTTAGAATGTACAAAAAGCTGGTATTTAGACTGATAATCAGTTAGCCATGTTTATTGCTCAATGTGCCCATGAATCAGCTGGTTTTTAGAAATTTTAGGAAAATTTAAATTACTCTTCTGATGGTTTAAGAAAAACGTTTCCAAAGTATTTTTAGGTTGTAACTGCATAGCAATATGGTTATATCAAAAATAAAGCCGGCGTAATAACTAAAAAAGCTGACCAGGTTGGAATTGCAAATATTGTATATGCAAATAGAATGGGAAATGGTCCGGCATCGACAGGCGACGGTTGGAAATATCGTGGTCGTGGTGTAGTTCAATTAACAGGGAAAGATAATTACACAAGATTTTAGAAATGGTTAAATGACCCAGAGATTTTATCGAATCCAGATAAAATTTTAAGTTCAGCTAAATTGATTGTTTTGACAGGTGTATTCTTTTGGGATGTAAATAAACTTTAGGGAATTTCTGATTTTGTGTTATTAACAAAACGTGTTAATGGCGGTACAATTGGATTAGAAGACAGAACTAGAGAATATAAAGAACTTTTAACATAAAAATAAAGGTGGCAAATGCCACCTTGTTTAATTAATAATCGAATCTAGATTCATATGCATCAATTTTTGCTTGGCCTTTTGCGTCTTGTAATGCTTCTTCAGACTTTTCTGATAACACTTTATCAAGTTTATCCCAATCAACAAATTCGCATAAATCTAAATCATCATATCCTTGTAAAAATTTTACAATTTCTTCAGATTTTTCTTCCACATATTTTTCTGAAAACATTTCAGCTTTTGTTGGTTCTGGTTCTGCAGTTCTCCAACTATCATATCCATCATTCCAAGCCATTTTATATTCCTCTTTGTTGTTTAACAAAAATATATAATACCAAAAATTTTACTAGATGTAAATAGTTTTTTATTGCCAAGTATAAAGTTTTTCAGCTTTATCTGTTGGGATTAAAAAATTATACTTTTCGGTTTCTTGAATATTTGATGTAATTTTGATGACTAGATCCCCTGTAATGCTCTTTTCATATTCACCAATATACAAATCATCTAAATTCAAATTTAAGTCTGTATTAGGTTGGTTTAATAATTTAAACACATATTTCATATTATACTCCGCTTATAATAAAAAAGGAGTAACCAAAATTAGCTACTCCATGAAATTTTAAGGTACAAATATTATTATAGTTATTTGGGGTGACGAGTTGGCTTCGAACCAACATATTCTGAAATCACAATCCAGATCATTACCATTTATGATACCGCCACATAAATTGGTTCTCAATACTAGATTCGAACTAGTGACCTAACGCTTGATAAGCGTTAGCTCTACCGCTGAGCTAATTGAGAATGGCAAGTCTTAAAGGATTCGAACCTTTATCGCATGGTTTTGGAGACCAGCATAATACCATTATACTAAAGACTTATTGGTGCCATTTGAGAGAATCGAACTCCCATTAGATGATTACAAATCAACTGTTCTACCATTAAACTAAAAAGGCGATGGAGGAAAAGGTGGGATTCGAACCCACGGAACCTTATTCAGATTCGACGACTTTCAAGGCCGTTACATTAATCCATCTCTGCCACTTTTCCATAAAATAAATGATATTCCAATTCTATACCTTTTCCATTATTACAAACATACTAGGGTTGGGTGTCTTATATGAATTCAAGGTTAGCGCTACATGATTCAATTTATACCACTCGCTTTTAATGTTCAACCAAGATTAGAGCTTAAGATAATCATGGAAATATGATTTACACAATGCAATTAGTTCCGCACCGAATCGCTCTGAAAATATCATTTAAAACTGGTGGGCTACCATGGACTCGAACCACGAATGTCATAAAGACCACTGATTTACAGTCAGCTGCGATACCACTTACGCTCAGTAACCCAATTATTATAAAAATTTGGTCTCGGATAAACGATTTGAACGTTTGACCCTCTGGTCCCAAACCAGATGCTCTACCAAACTGAGCTAATCCGAGAAAAATTAATATGTATTGTTGCTCATATTCACTTACTCTTGCAACAAAGGCGTTTAATCTAAAACCGTAGAATAATCCGTTTATGAAGATTCATACCTACTTGCGTGTTACATATTATTTGGCTGGAGCGCTAGGATTTGAACCTAGGAATGACGGGATCAAAACCCGTTGCCTTAAACCGAACTTGGCTACACTCCAATAAAATTGGTAGGCCGTACTGGATTCGAACCAGTGACCAATAGATTAAAAGTCTACTGCTCTACCGACTGAGCTAACGGCCTATTGGTTGCAATGGTGAGAATCGAACCCACCTAATCATGGCTTATGAGACCAGTTAGTGCACCAGCTCTAATTCATTGCAATAACAAATTATATTAAATCAGGATTCTTTCTTTTTACATGCTCCCATTACACCATACGGAAATTCCGCAGTAGGATTCGAACCTACACCCTTTTCATACCAGGAAAAATTAGAAAAATAATTGCTGTTTGAATCCTGATTTAATATAACTTTAATAAAACAAAATACTATTTATAAGGCTTGGATTCGAACCAAGATATACAGATTCTCAGTCTGCTGCTTTTCCAATTAAGCTACCCGCCGACATTCAGCGACAAATAAATTGCTGTTAGTATTTTTACACTTCTGGCGGAAGATGAGGGATTTGAACCCCCGGAACCATTTCTGATTCGTCTAATTTAGAGTCAGATGCCATAAACCACTCGGCCAATCTTCCAGAAAATAAAATTGGCGGTCCAGATAGGACTTGAACCTATAACCTATCGCTTAACAGGCGATTGCTCTAACCATTGAGCTACTGAACCAAAAACGGATTAAACTTTCTAGATAATTGATTAAAAGTCAAGTCTATTTAAGTTGCTGTAGTTAATCCAAAATTCTTTTTAATAATACATAAAAATTTATGTATGTAAACTTTTATTTGGTATTCCGTAAGAGAATCGAACTCTTACCTTCTGATAGAAAGTCAGATGTCCTAACCGTTAGACGAACGGAACATAATACGTGTCCTCTTAGATTTCGTTTGGGTATCTATAAACCATTTAATATAAAATTAAACTTAGTAATTCGACTTTAGACATTGTCTTTACTAACTACACCTCTGTTTTAGCCATAAGGAGTACTTTGCCTCTCTTACCGAACTATTAACGTGGTTCACTCACGATTACGTAATTCTGTTTTATTATATCATACAAAATTATGTATAAACTTTTATTTTATAATTTGGAGCGGCTAGTGAGAATCGAACTCACATCCCTTGGTTGGAAGCCAAGAATAATTGCCGTTATACGATAACCGCTTTTAATATTATAAATCAGAATACTATCTTATCGTTCTCTCTAACCATGAAAAAATATAAAAGTACTTATTGCTGTTAGTATTCTGATTTAGAATATTTGGCGCTCCGTGTAGGATTCGAACCTACATTAATTGCCGGTTTAGAAGACCGGTGCCTTTCCTTTAGACTAACGGAGCATTTAAATTTGGCGGTCCTATCGGGAATCGAACCCGAGGCATCCACGTGACAGGCGGATATGTTGTCCATCTACACCATAGGACCAAATTAAAAACAGCTTGCATAGTTCCAGATTTTATTATTTTAATTCGAGACCTGTTACTCGAACTTTTTTCAACCAAAATGAAAACTTTCTAAATTAAAATAAAATCTGCTGTATTTTATACTACTGCAAGCTAAATCGTTTCAACTTAAACAACAAGGAGGACTTATGAAACAATATAACAGATTACACTATTTTTATATACCTAATAATCAACAGTACTATTTTGTTGCTGCATGTAATCTATTATATTGTTTAAATTATAGATCCGTATTGTTGTTTACAGATCTATAATACCATATTATTGTTTAATATAACTTTAAATTATTTAAATTGTTAAAGAACTTTAGAATAAACTTCTGTAATAATTGGATAATATTTCAATTTTACTTTAGTTAATCTTTCTGGTAAAGTATTTAATACTTCAACCGGTAAATCTCTTGCGATTGTGATATGAGGAATATAATCATCATAAACAGGTTTCGCAATTTTTTGTAACGATTCAAATATATCATTACAGAATTGAGATTTAACTTTTAGAATCATTTGATTGCCAGTTGGGGTCCAATAATCAATTTCCACTTCATTAAAATCTAAAGCTTCCAAAAGATTTTTTTCATCACTGTTAAAATCAAATAATTCAGCTGACTTAAAAATAGTAATATGTAAATCGTCTAAGTTAACTTGATTTTCTTCCGGAATTTTATATTCTTTATATAAATCAGAAATCATTTGTTGTGCAACTTTTCCAAGATTACATCCAACATAATTTACTTTACTCATTCTTTACCCTCTAGTAATAAAGTATCTTCTGATTTTTCTTCAGCTGATTCTGTAGTTGTGTCTTGTCTGTTTTTAATATAATCATAAACCGTTTGAAGAGTGATTTGATCTTGTTGAAGTAAATCAGCAACACCATTTAAAAATGATTGTACATTTGTTTTAATATGGTTTAATTCTTCTTCTGCATCAAATACACGAATTTTTAATGCAGCATTTTGTTGTTGTAATTGCTATAATAATTGAGTTTGGTCCATTTTTATTCCTTGTTTAAAAAATTATTTAACTTGATATAAAATTCATCTAATGTTCCATTATTATTAATAACAGAATCACCATCTTTAATTAGTAAAGGTCTTTCAGTAACGTGAAAATCTTTAGAAACAATTCCTGTTGTGTCTCGTTTAATATGTAAAACTTTAAATCCTAGTTTACGAAATGCATTTAACTCATGATCTTGACGACAATCTGAAATGATAAAATTTTGATCTTTAGAAGCAATAATTTCTGAAATAGTTCTTTTCGTCCAAATTTGTGTATCAATTTCATCACAACCAATATCAGTACCAGTTATTTGCATCAATTCACGAAATGAATACATTTTTCGTTCATCTGAATCAAAATACTCATCAATAATATCATCAACAAAATAATATTTTTGATCGTCACCTAAAATTCTTTTATAAGTGTCTTGAACAATAATTTCACTTATAAATTTAGAAAAAATCTTTTCTTCTCTATCAAAATCAGTTTCGCCATTTGCGTCTTGATAACTAAACGGTTTACCTAAAAATTTTAATCGATCAATAGTATAAGCTAAATCACGTTTAAAACCATCTGCTAATGCAACTGATTTAAATCCTTTTTTATTGAAAAAATCAGCTGCTGTAGATTTACCTGTACGTTTTTGACCAGTTAATACAATAACCATAATATCTCCTTGCTAAATAATTTTAATTATAACAAAAAGATCTTTTGTTTAACTTATTTCTTGAATTTAGCTTTATATAATGTTTCACCATTTCTTTCAATAGTAAACCATGCATACTGGAAGGTTATTTGAAGTTTATTATAAGTAGATTGTTCATCGGAATAATCAAAATCTACACCACCGAACATACTAGGAAACACCTTCTAAAATCTAAATGTCATTACAATTTTTTCATTCTTATTATCTAATACATGAATAAGCATATCTCTAGGAGTTGTAGTTATTTCATTCTAATGACCTTTGATATAATCACCTTCACCTAGAGCCCATTTATACATTTCTTCGTATACTTGCCATTTTTCATCAAGTAAAAACTAAATAGTAATAGGTTCAAATTGAACCGATGCAGCTGGAATACTTGACATCATCCAAGGTCCATTTGCAATCTGAGAAGCATTTAATGTAAACTAAGGTAACTGAGTCATCTGTGCTGCCCATGAACTTGCAACAGTTTGTTCTCTCAACTAAGGAAATTCTACCCTAACATTATGTGCTATCTATTTATTAGGAAATATATTCATTAAAGCAAATACCTTTTTACTTTTCTATAAAACTAGAATTAGTTGGCTGGAAACCAGCCAACGGAGCAAGCTCCAATCTGATATTTTATTTATTTCTATTATTTGTATTAAGATATTTTGATTCCAATCTCTTTTCCATATATCTAACCCAACCGGCAGAACTTAATTCTTATTATACTAGCAAAAATGCACTTTTTAACTTCTAGTTTATAACTTGTTGATTTAGAAAGGAATAAAGTTCTAAGCTAAAATTTTTGATAGCGTATCTATTTGATATTATTAGACTACCGTATAATTATTCAGTTTTTCTGAATATTTATTCAATTTAATCCATTAAATTTATAAATGCATCTAGAATGTGCTAGAATGCATTGTATATACTATCCAATATAATTTATCATTTAAGATGAAAAAGTGCATTCTAGGTGATATTATTTTTGCAAATAAAAGTAATTTCTTTAATTTTTATTATTAAAATTCAAATTATTTTGTTTAACTTAATAAGGAGATAATATGATTACGATTAACGGGACAGAATTTATACAAAAAGAATACCCGGTTGGGGAACAGATTCTTGAATTTTCAGAAGAAAATCTAAATGCTATTCTACGATCAAAAGATGTAGTTATCAAATGGCATTATAAAGATGATAAAGATTTTATGACTTTATGGTTTATTGTACAAAAAATCAAAAGTATGAAACACGGTATGCCAGGGATTCCACCTTATTATAAAAATCTTAAGGAATTACATATTCCTTATTTTCCATACGCAAGAATGGACCGTGTAAAAACTCCAAATCAGTTCTTTTCATTACAATACGCAGCGGATTTTATCAATTCATTAGGATTTGAAAAAGTAATTGTTTCTGATGCTCATTCTGATGTGTTATTAAATGTTGTTAATAATATTGAAAACAAAAATAAAATTGATTCGCTAATTCATGATTCGTTTGATGCAGCTGAAATTCCAGCAGGAAAAACCTTAAAGGATTATGTAATTTGTTTTCCGGATAAAACTGCGGTCAAACGTTATGGTCATTTAGCAAATGAATTTTACGGAGCAATTTCAATTGAGAAAATTCGCGATTTTAATACGGGTAAGTTATTATCATTTGATTTGAAAGTATTATCTGATAATAAAGATTTTGACAATAAAGAAGTAGTTATTGTTGATGATATTTGTTCTTATGGCGGAACATTTATCGGTGCAATGGATGAAATTAAAAAACTATGGTATATTCCTGGGTTTCATTTAGTCGTAACACATCTTGAAAAATCTTTCTTTTCTGGAAAATTAAAAGATCTAACAGATCTTAAATCTGTAACAACATCAAATTCGTTTGACTATAATTTTAAAGGTGAAAAATGAATAACATTTTAAAAACATCAAGTATTCCAGCTTTATTATGCGATTTTTATAAAATTTCTCATAGAGCACAATACCCAACTGGAACTGAAGTAATTTACAGCACATTAACCCCACGCACAAATAAATATGCTCCAAAAGTTAATGGTAAACCAATTGATCAAGTTGTAGTATTAGGGTTTCAATACTTAATTAAAAAATACTTAATTGACTTCTTTAATGATAATTTCTTTAATAAATCAGCGAAAGAAGTTTTAACACAATACAAAACATTTATTAAAAATACATTAGGTGTTGAAGATAATGGTGATCATCTAAAAGAACTACATGAGCTTGGTTATTTACCATTAAGAATTAAATCAATTCCTGAAGGCGAAGCTGTTGGTATTAAAGTTCCGGTGATGACAATTGAAAATACCCATCCTAAATTTTATTGGTTAACAAATTATTTTGAAACTTTGATTAGCTGCACTACATGGCAGCCAATGACATCTGCATCCATTTCTTTAGCATATCGAAAAATTTTTGAAAAGTATTCTGAAGAAACTTGTGATAATAATAATCATATTATGTTCCAAGGTCATGATTTTTCAATGCGTGGAATGAGTTCTTTAGAATCAGCTGAATTATCTGGTTTAGGTCATTTAGTATCATTTGTTGGGACAGATACAATTCCAGCAATCACCGCTGCTGAAAAATATTATAAAGCAGATGGCTTAGTTGGTACATCAATTCCAGCAACAGAACATTCTGTAATGAGTTCTCATGGTTTAGATGATAAGAAAACATTTGAATTCTTGCTTGATTTATACTCAACTGGATTTTTATCTGTTGTATCAGATACATACGATTTCTGGAATGTTGTTGAAAATGTTTTGCCAGCTTTAAAAGATAAAATTTTAAAACGTGAAGGTAAATTGGTTATTCGTCCAGATTCTGGTGATCCTGTTGAAATTATTTGCGGTGTAGATTTATCAGAAGCATTTAACTTCAATTCATTAAAAGAAGCATTTAATTATTATGTAAATTCTCCGGTATTTGGTCCTAAATATTGTGTCATTAAGGATGACATTTACTTAGTAACGAGTACAAATATTTTTGAGCCTAGTTTCAAATTGGTAACAAATGAACCTTATGTAAAAGGCTTAATTCAGTGCTTATATGAAACTTTCGGTGGATATATTAACGATAAAGGATATAAAGTTCTAGATCCTCATATCGGTGCTATTTACGGCGATTCTATTACATTAGAAAGAGCTGAGCAAATTTTATCAAGATTAAAAGAAAAAGGATTTGCTTCAAGTAATATCGTCTTGGGCATCGGGTCATACACCTACCAAATGAACACTCGTGATACATTTGGATTTGCAATTAAAGCAACTTCAGCGATTATTAACGGTAAAGAAGTTCCAATTTTTAAAGATCCTAAAACGGATAGCGGAATGAAAAAATCACAAAAAGGTCGTGTAAAAGTTTTAGATTCTGAAACATTTGTTGATAATTTGTCAAAAGGACAAGACGAATGTGGTAAACTTGAACTTGTATTTGAAAATGGTAAATTGATTAAAGAATATTCATTCGATGATGTTCGTAGAAATAACAGAATGAACTAACAAATTACATTGTTTATATAAAATAAAAAGATATGTAGACAATAAATTTACCTTTATTTCATGTAATTATCGAAAAATTAAAGAATTGTTTGAATAAATTAAAGGAATATAGATGGAGAAGTATGAATTAAATTGGATAGGTAAAAACTATGCAAAAAGTTTAGCTAATAATATTTCAAATTACCATTTAGTAGAAGATGTTGAACATAATACTAAGCTTGAAAATAAAGATAGCGGAAATATACTAATATGTGGTGATAATTTAGAAGCATTAAAAGCTTTAAGCAATGAATATAAAAACAAAGTAAATGTGATTTATATTGATCCACCTTATAATACCAGGAAGAAGTTTATTTATAATGATAATTTTACTTATACAGATAATGAACTTCAAGCTATATTTAACTGCAGCCTAGCTGATCTTAAAAACATTAAGAAGAAATATAGCAAAGAAGAGATTTCCCATAGTGCTTGGCTTACTTTTATGTATTCTAGGTTATATCTAGCTAGAGAATTATTGAAAGACGATGGCGTTATTTTTATTTCAATTGATGAAAATGAATTTGCTCAATTAAAGTTATTATGTGATTCAATTTTTGGCGAAAATAACTTTGTTGGGACAATGATA